>FUFK010038566.1_pt1 | contig 41358 bp, 45 predicted proteins | sample 1021851 | NCBI WGS metagenome assembly FUFK01 (sample SAMEA51879418, study PRJEB19060) | metagenome
GAATCGGTTGGTTTACCTTTTGGTGGGTGGATTGTTGTCAACAAGTCTGATGGTCAGGTAGCTATGGTTGATGTTCCTGACTGGTCTGAGGATGACAAGGCAGAGTATCTTGAGGATGCAAAGAAGCGGGTTCGTTTCCTGTCTAACCCTGAAGTAAAACCTTTCAAGCCGTATAAGCCGGAAGCTGAAACTTACAGGCGGGATGGTGTAATTATAGACACAGGAAACAAACTCCTGCCTCGTGAATGCAACCTGTGTGGTTACAGATATCATTGTTGGCCTAACGCTATACTACATAATCGTGTTACATCACGAGCAAAAAATCCACCACAAGTGTGGTATTCTGTTTTAAAAAAGAAATCAATCTAATGCCCTATCTGTTTACAAGAGAATACGATCTTGAGTTGATGGACATGAATAAAGACATGTATCAAGTCTTTATTGAATCTAACTTGAATCACGGTGGGGAGAGAAGAGTAGTCCTTCTTCGTCAAAGCGAAAAGGGGCTACCTCTTACCTTAGTTAATAATTATACAGATTCTGGTAGTTTAAACGTGGACACAGAGTCCCGTGATATTAGAAGGATAGAATCAGAGTTACAGATCATAAGCAGAACAGTGCAGTCAGGAGCTATTGTATGCGTTCCGATACGCCCATTGACAAAAGAACTTACGAGTATAGAAAGACTGTCCCCGAAACTGGCAAGNTACGCAGCAAAAAGATTANGTTCAATAGGGNTNGNGTTTTGAAAAAGGCAGGNTACAGATCACAGTTTGANTTGAATNTNGCTCGTACTCTNACNGANAATGGNGTGNCNTTTGANTATGAAACAATAAAGTTTCAATACATACCNCAACCACGCAANTATACACCTGACTTNTACCTNACTGAAAGCGACATATACGTTGANGCAAAAGGNCATCTNACNAAAGATGACAGGGTNAAGATGNTGCTTATAAANAAACAACANCCTNANNTAGANATACGGTTTGTTTTTGTACGNGCACANAATANNATTTACAANGGCAGCAAGACAACATATGCTTCTTGGTGTGAACGACATGGCTTTCAGTGGGCTGAGGGTTCTATCCCAACAGATTGGTACAAGAAATGAGTGATGATAGTAGTATAGAAAAGTCTATGGAATTAATATCTCTACTTCCTGACAGGTATTATATCATATTGCGTCCTTCTGGAGACAATGAGTTTACTTTATCCGCTTATGATACAACGGGTAAAAAGTATGAGAAGGATGAGGATTATAGTCCTGCTATGGTGGTGCATGAAGGAGCTATAGATCTTATAAGAAATCACACAGATGATGTGCATGACAATGGTTTGGCTACTATACAGTTTCGTATAACGGGTGAAGAGATTATTGAAGAAGAGGATATAGAGGATGAAAATGTCGTTCAACTTGTTCAAGACAATGTTATTAGAGTAGACTTTGGAAAGAAACAATGAGCAGGTATGAACAATACATGGTGCGCAGACTGAGGGAAGAGGAGCAGGAACGTGCTGGCAAAGAAGCGTATGGTAATTTAGATGTCGTCAATAGTCCGGCACACTACAATCAGGCAGGTGTCGAATGCATTGAAGCAATCGCGGCGGCGACAGACAATGGATTTGAATACTACTTACAAGGAAACATCATTAAATACATCTGGCGTTACAGATATAAAAACGGTATCGAAGATCTTAAAAAAGCGCAGTGGTACCTCAACAAACTAATTGAAACAAAGGGAGATAAAACATGAACAACATGTTACCAACACCATATCAACAATTCATTCATAAGTCACGATATGCACGGTGGATTGATGATGAACAACGCAGAGAGAACTGGGATGAAACTGTGGACCGATACATTGGTTTCATGCAGGATCANGTGTTGATGAAGCATAACATAAAGCTGGATGATAAAACGGTAAATGAACTGCGTGATGGAATACTTAGCTTAGATGTGATGCCAAGTATGAGAGCTATGATGACAGCGGGTCCAGCTTTGTCCCGTGACAATATTTGTGGTTACAACTGTAGTTACATACCCGTTGATAGCCCTCGTGCGTTTGATGAGTGCATGTACATTCTTATGTGCGGCACAGGTGTTGGTTTNAGTGTGGAGAGAGAAAATGTTGATAGACTTCCTGTGGTTTCTGACAATTTTGACAGTTCTAACACCGTTATTCGGGTAGCAGATAGTAAGCCGGGATGGGCAAAAGCTTTACGTGAGTTGATTGCCTTACTATATGCAGGACAAGTTCCAACGTGGGATGTGTCTGAAGTTCGTGAGGCTGGTGCAAAGTTAAAAGTTATGGGTGGTCGTGCAAGTGGACCGCAACCTTTAATTGAACTATTTAACTTTTGTGTTGAGAAGTTTAAGGCAGCAGCAGGACGTAGACTTTACCCTATAGAGTGTCACGACATCATGTGTAAGATTGGTGAGGTTGTGGTAGTGGGTGGCGTTCGTCGCTCTGCTTTGATTAGTTTATCCAACTTAAACGATGATCAGATGGCACATGCCAAGTCTGGTAAATGGTATGACTACGAACCACAAAGGTCACTGGCAAACAACTCTGTGGCTTATAAATCAAAGCCAGAAATGGGTACGTTCATGCGTGAGTGGCTTGCACTATATGATAGTAAGTCCGGTGAACGTGGTATGTTCAACCGTGAGGCCGCAGACAAGCAGGTTGCTCGTAACGGGCGACGTGAGACAGGTCATATGTGGGGTACAAATCCATGCTCAGAAATCATCCTGCGTGGTTATCAGTTCTGTAACTTGTCAGAGGTTGTGGTTCGTGAAACCGACACGTTGGACAGCTTGAAAAGAAAGGTCCGTATTGCAACTATCTTGGGCACTTTGCAATCAACTCTTACAGATTTCAAATATTTGAGGAAAGTATGGAAGGACAACACAGAAGAAGAACGCTTGTTGGGCGTATCCTTGACTGGTATCATGGATCATCACGTGCTTTCAAAGAACGTAGACAGCAAGCGTTGGCTAGAAGAAATGCGCCAAGAAGCGGTAGATACAAATCAGAAATTTGCGAACATGCTTGGAATACCTCAGAGTGCAGCAATCACCTGTGTAAAGCCGTCGGGTACTGTATCTCAACTCGTGGACGCAGCTAGTGGCATTCATGCACGGCACAATGATTATTACATACGCACGGTTCGTGGTGATAACAAAGACCCGTTGACACAGTTCTTGATNGAAGANGGTGTGCACAANGANCGTGATATGATGAAGCCAGATAGCGTGACAGTGTTCTCATTTGCCATGAAATCACCAGACGGTGCAGTAACGCGCACACAGATGACAGCTATACAACAGTTAGAACTGTGGAAAACCTACGCCATACATTGGTGTGAGCATAAGCCATCTATCACAGTAACTGTGAAGGAACATGAGTGGATGGAAGTCGGTGCGTGGGTGTATGAAAACTTTGATGTTGCTTCTGGTGTTTCTTTTCTACCGCACAGTGATCACACGTATCAACAGGCACCGTATCAAGACATTGAACCTGATGAATACTATGATTGGCAACAGTCATACAGTCATGTTAAAATCGACTGGAACAAACTAACAGAGTTTGAAAAGGAAGATAACACAAGTGGATCGCGGGAGCTTGCCTGTACTGCTGGTGTGTGTGAAGTAGTGGATTTGAACGCGGCATGAATTGTTGGCACTGTAACACAGAGTTAAGGTGGGTTGGGGACCACGATGTGGACGAATTATCGTGTAACCGATACACTGTACTTAGTTGTTTAGAGTGTCCCAAATGTAAGTCGTGGGTTGAGGTTTATTATCCCAACTATGAACACGAAGATCACAAAGAACATAACGATGATACAGATCAAGATAACACCTGAGATTATTGCCCGTGCCAAAAAGAAAGCTGCCACTGTAGGCAATCTACAGGGCAGCATAACGGGCAGTCTGTCTAATGTGGTAGGTGCTATAGGCGAAGTCGTTGTAGAGGACTACACGGGCGGTATAGAGGCCAATAGCAAGGACTTTGATCTGATGGTAGGAAACCGACGTGTTGACGTAAAAACTAAGCGGTGCAATACCACACCCTCACCTAAATATGATTGTTCTGTTGCAGCACACGGAACTAAACAGGATTGCGACAGCTATGTGTTTGTTCGCATACTTACCGACCACAGTAAAGCATGGATACTTGGTGAGATAGCCAAGTCAAAGTTTTACAAGAAAGCGACACGATACAGGACAGGAGATGTTGATCCTGCCAACGGTTTTGTTTTCAAAGCCGACTGCTATAACCTAGCCATACAGGAGCTAGATAGTGTCAAAGAAGCACAAAGCTAATCTATTTCAATTTACAGCGTATTTAAATCAGGACGGAAACGTTGAATTAGTGTGGGATAGTGTATCGCCTGAAGAGTTTGAATCTACCATGAACAAAGGGATGCCGGAGTACGAAGGTTCACACTCTGTAGCATCCCTGTTGCGTTACTTGCAGTCTATGGGAGATGAAATTATGGACAAGTCAAGCAGGTATATTTAACGTTTATTCTTTGTTGCCCCGGCTATGCGATCCGCTTGCGTTGGTTTCGGGTTGTTATCTATTCCCGCCTTTACACTCAACATGCCAAATGCCTCTCCACCTTTTGACATCCGCAACTTAGGAGTCTGCATCATCTGGGTCTGCATCTGATTCATCTGTCCAGATGTCATATTGTTTTGCATCATATTTTGTTGTGGCTGTGTAGCCGACATTGTACCGCCCATGTAAGCTTTTTTACGGGGCTTTTTTGTTGTCGCTTTGCCGCCATACATCATTGGTTTCCGGCGGGACATGCCACCGTACATCATAGATTTACGAGGCCCGTTGTTGTAAGTCTTCATCTTTCTTATCTCCCTGTTCTTCTTCAAATACTCTTCTACCGTAGTCTTCCAGAACCTGCACTCCATTCAAGCCCATCTCACCGAACTCAGTGATTACAAACTCTGTTACTAAGGTTTGAAAATTATTGACATCAGCTTTTGTCATTTGTTTTGGAAACTTCAGCATCTTTATTATCAAGTCGTTTGCCTCTTCATTTCTAGCAGCCAACTTCATTAAATCCAATCCTGCATGAGAAGCAAGAGACACGGCAAATTCTGCAGCAACATATTGTGGACTAACCATGCCACGTGCAAGGTTAAATGATCGTGATATTACTTGATTCATGCCCATACCACGAACTCTATTAGTTACTTGCATGTCAAATCTTTGATATTCAACTTCGGCAACGAGATATTCTACAACTTCTCTAAGTGTGTTGTAATGCGTGTCACTCATTGGCGTTGTTGCTTCATTTATTTTATCTGCACTTACATCGGGTGATGTTCTAACATACCTCTTTATCAGCTTCTCTACTTCAGGGTTGTCAAGCATGTCTAATAAAGCTTCTGGACTATTCATAACCATGACTGGCTTTGATTTTCCTATGAACATGCCAGTTTCTTGTATTATCTTTCCGGTTGGTTCTACTCCACCTATTGTAAATAAACTGTTCATTATGATGTGCGATAAGCCTCTATCTACTACTTCTTCAGTATCGTAAACCACATCATTGATAGTTGTAGTTTCTCCCAACTCATTCTTTACTCTTCTTAAAATTGTTTCTAAATTGTCAGCCCCCGTTTCTCCACTGAGTATATAATTTTTAATGAACGAGTCTGGGGTTAAATTACCGGACATTTGAATGATTTTTTGCATTATTATGTCTGGTGGGGCTGCTTTTCTTTGGGTGGCAGTGGCTATTGCATCGACTTTATCTTTTACACCGTTAATGTATGTCTCAGCCTTTTGTCGCACTTTGTTATCTTGCGCTATCAACCTTTCTATAGACGCAGATTCTTCTGCTATCATGTCTAGATCCACTAATTTCATTCTCACAGGTTTACCGTCCTTCGATTGCTTTACGCTCACGGTTAGTGCATCTTGAACTACTTTTAAATTAGTGATTTGCTCCCAGTTGTAACCCCCAGCCTCTAATACGTTTTGTGGTGGTAATCCTAACACATCTTGAAGTTTATCTTTATCTAAGTACCTTAACATGTTTGTTGAAATACCTGCTTCCACCACTTCTTGTAAGATAACTTGTAGCATTTCAAATTCTTTTTTTCTGTTTGGATCTGTAAGATCAAATACATCCCCTTGTGGTATGTCTGATAAGCCTATTTTGAAGTTTTCTATCTCATCAACTAAAACTTGCACTGCATCATCTTTTCTTCCATAGAGTGCATCCACAACCTTTTTACCCAAGCTGTTTAGTCCCGTCACAGGGTTCTGATCCTTGCCACCCTTGTATGCTGAATTTAAAAACCTGTTGTTCAACACCTCCTCTGATACTTCTTCACCAATACCTACTTCATAGTATCCCGCAAAAGAATCATCATCAGTATACTCAGCTTGACTTTTTGATCTCACCGCTCTCACCGGACCATCTTTTGAATAGTGTATTTTGCTCAATACGCTACCAGAACGGAGTTTATCAAACCAGTGTGCTTGATAGTGTTCTCGCCCAGCTTGCCATTCTTTTCTCAAAGGTTCTGGTATTAGTTTTTCAAGCTTATCTGCGTATGCTTTTAGATCTGATTCAAACCTTTTGTCGTTTGTCCTGTAAGCATAGTCTAAAAAGGCTGAGTGAACATCCATCACTTCACCGGGAGATGCAACAAGTTCTGGCACTTGTAGGATTACATCAGGTTTTTCTTTTTTAAGTTTATCTAAGTGCAGTAATATGTCTAATGGTTTCGGATTTGGGCCTAGATAAAAATCAGAATTTTCATTTGTAAGACCTGCAATAAATTTATTATACGTTTCTGGATCAATCCCCTTTAAGGCACGTGCAGCCATTCTATTGACTGCCGTATACAATCTTTTGCCTGTTTTTCCAACAAACAAACGGGATCGTTTTCCAAATAACTCTTGCAAATCAGATTCAGGGGCATATTCAAGAAGGTCTAAAACCATTTGATTTATGGGAATCGACACTCCCATTTTACGAGCCTTTTTATCCAACTTTATAAGCGGTGCTCTTGCAGTAAGGAGCATGTTATTTAGTTTATTGTCGATTGTAAGTTCTATATTATGAGCTGTTGACTTTATGTGTTGTGGTCTATCATCTCGTAAATCTCTCAAACCATCAGCCCTTTGTTTGAGAAGGTCAACATTTTCGGCATGTTGTGTTTGTATCAAGTTCAACTCATCCACATCACCCTTCAAAGTCAGACTTAATTCATAATTCATATCATCTATATGAGACAACAAGCCATCTGGTATTGTTCTACTTGGATCTGTAACTATTGATTCTTTGAAGTTATTAAATAAAACCTGTAAGTCTGCAGCGTTGTTATTTATATTTTTTGCATTTACAGCAACAACATTAGTTAATGTCTCTTTTAGATTTTGAATTTCTCTCAAATCATCCATGTCAGTTACGTTTGCATCATCAAGGATTACTTTTATTTCATCAATTAGCAATGATGCTTTCTCTGATTGCAAAGTTAGTATTCTCTGAGCTTGCATAAGCTTATCTAAATCTGTGCCTCTGTTTAAATCTGCAGCATCTATAACGGCACTATCAAGTTTTTGTGATGCCTTTAAAAAATCAATACCTGTGAAATAGGCAAAACTTGTTTTCAAAGCGTCTCTTAACTGTGCTCTTTTTTCCGGTCTAACTTTTGATATTATACGTTCCATACGTTCCATTTTTATTTCTGCACCAGAAACAGCCTCAAGTATTTGTTCTTCGGATAGAACTGATCCAAGTTTTTGTGCTTGCGTTAAAGCAGCTAAAGTTTCTGGTGGTAAATCGTCACCACCGCCCCCTCTTCTATACGCCTCTCTTAAAGCGGCAATATCTCCTGTTGCAATAAAACCACTTATATCGCCAACACCCACAAACTTGTAAGGTAAATTAAAAAGCGTCTCAACACCTATAAGGAGTTTTTCTTGTATGTCACCACCTTGCATATTTACCCAGTGCGCTGCTTTACCCGTTCCGGCAAACAGAGTAGGTCTAGCAACCAGATAAATTAACGCAGACACTCCTTCTGCCATACCCCGATCATCAATCACACCTCCAAACGCTTCTCTAACAAACGAACCCTCTTGAGAACCAATATACGTGACTGCAGAAAGGGCGGCAGACTCTTTGAGTGTTTCTTTCAACACCGGAGCAAATCTTCCCGTATACGCTGTTCTTATCATCAAGTTCTTTAGTCTTGATTGTTCTGACTCCAGCAGCGCATATTTTGAGTCTTTAACCGATCCACCATTTTTTATGTAATCTGATTTTTCTATAGAAATCTCATCTAAACGTGTTCTCAATCTAGATATGTTTGCTTTTGCTGTATTTATGCCTATAGCAAATTCAACAGCCTGTCTGTTAAATTTTTTAATTCGCTTTTCTGATTTAAATTTTATACCAAGCTGTATAGGGGTTAAGTTTTCTATCGTGCCGTAATATTCAATTTCAGCTTCCGTAGCATCCCCATCATCAATTTTCTTTTTTAAATTATTACGAAGATTGATGGCTCCTGTTAGTTGTGCATCACCCTTTAAGTAACGTGCTTTACCAACACCAAACAACGCGATTGTGTTGCTTACCAAGTGAAGTGCATAATCTTGACTTTCACTTAGTTGACTTATGGAGTCATCCAAAAATTTAGCGGCTAAATCTTCTGTAACAAATTGACGAGCTAGAGTCTGTTCTTTTTCTCCTACCTGCGTATCTACACTAATAAGTCTGTCGTAGGTATCTTTATCTATTGCACCATCGTCGTATTGTCTTTTCAAATCATCTCTAATCATTTTGTTAATGCTAGATGACAGACTTCTTACACCTATTGGATCAAGAAAGTGCTTTCTTAGGTTGTTAGAAAACTTTGCTCTTCTTGCTTCACCATCTTGCCACTGTTGCAAGAATCCACGAAAGTTGTAATTACCAAGAGTAAAAGCATATGCGGCTGCGTTACCTACTGTTTCAGCTCCGGCTGCAATCACGTGCCCTAAATAGTTTGTCCCCAAATCAACTAAGAATCCCGCACCCCTCACGTTATCATCGTACACCTTTTCTGACAACGTATCCCAAAATGTACCTGTGCTTAGATTACGTATTAATATATTTTCTATGATCGAATTGTCTTCATCGGAAAGATCTGCAAACCCCGTGCCCTGTGGACCTAATGCATTTCGTGAGAGTCTGGCTATGCTACTTTGAGATTTGAATATAGCCTCTTGTGTGGATAGTAGAGGTGGACTTCCTTCGGCTTCTGCAGTAGGGGTAAATACGTACTCCCCCTCTGTTGTCTCTCTACCAAAAGCGGTGGGTCTTTGGTTTCTTTTCATTCCAAATTTGTACAAGTTGTAAGCTGTATCTAAACGTTTATTAGATTTTTCAACAGCTTCTGGTAGCACCCCTGAAGATTCAGCTATAGCCAGTTGAGTTTTTAAAGACCCTTCAGGTATGTTACCCACAGTTGGTATTTGACCAGATCTTATGGCTTCTTTAAATTCATCAAATGAAAGAACGTCGGTTTGTTGCTGTATGCTTCGTTCAGCCATTTCTCCTGTTTTTAATCTTTCAAGACCTTCAAAACCTGCTGCCTCACCCTGTGTTTCATCTGGCACCGCTTGTTGTACAGCATAGGTTCGATCTTCACCGCTCTTATCACCACCGACAATGCCCGTGAACGGACCCTTACCAGAAAATATATTTCCAGTATCAAACCCTGCTCTGCTACGTGCATCCATTTCAGCCTTTAGTTCCAGTGCTGTTTTGCCTGTAGGATCTATGGGTTTTACCCCAGTAATTATGTCTTTGGTTTGATCTTGTACCTGTTGTGCCATTATGCCATCATTCCTTGAGTCATCATGTTACCTGCTTGTAAAGATGCATCCATTGGTCGCCCTGTCTGCTGTGATCTTTCCCAAGCTTCAAATGCTTCCAAATCTTTCCCCGTAAGAGGAACAGGGTCATCTGATAAAGTATCTACAACATCGCCGTTGTCAAGTCTCTGAATTCTACCTCCAAATTGGCTTGTATCAATTGGCTTTTCTTTATCTCGATCAGGACTTGAACCACCAGTAAGTTTAGCTTGGCTTTTACGAATAAGATGATCTGCAGCGATAGCCGCATCAACCATCATGTAATTGTACGCGTTTGCAACGCCTCTATTATCAATAAGGTTTGTGAAGACTGCATACTGCGCTTGTTTAGCCGCAAACTCTTTTTTAACTTCTTGTAAAGAAGACAGTGCTTGGTCTAAGGTCATCCAGTCACCACCTAACTTACGTAGTTGTAGTTCAATATCTTGATTCGATAAACGACCTGACGGATCTGCTGCACGAGCCATTTCAAAAGCTAGAGATATACGCATAGCTTCAAGCTGTGCTGCCTTTGTTCCAACACCTTTATCCCTAACTAATTTTTCCAAATACTGATTGTACTCGTAAGTCAAATTTTCATCGTCCATTACATTTAAAGAACCAGTGCTAACAGGATTTTGGCCGGGGCTACCATCAAAACCAATTTTCTTTAGAAGTCCACCAAAAACACCTTCATCTAAACTAAAGAAAGCGTAGAGTCTACCTGCAAAGGCGTCAACAGCAAGTGGCATGTTTGTTTCATCATTACCCACTAACTCCACAAGTTCTTTTTCCAAAAGATTTATTCTATTCACTGTATTGTCCAATGCGAATTGTGCATCGGCTACTGCTTTTTTATCTGTTTTACCGGAGCCTTCTCCAAATATGTAATCTAGTATGTATTGTTGGACCGTCTTTGGATACTGTATTGTTTTTGCCCCACGACCACCTTTAACCCGACCTATTTCTGGTGGTTGCATATGCATGGCTAATGCGTAAGTGAGAGACTCCATGTCGAACACTCCCGCTTTCCTAGCTCTAGNCATAATTTCTTTTGCACTTTCAACGGTAGTTTNTTTTAGCTTTCTNTCAGGNTCCAATGACATGATATACGGTGTCGTTTGAGCCAGAAAAATTGATGCGTTGTAAACAGCAACTTGTTTATCAGTGCTAATGTTTGGCATGTCATACATTCTATTTTGAAACACAGACAAAACCTGATGAGGTTGAACCCCCATGTTTTTTGCCATTGCTTGTAAAGCTTGTTTTTGTCCATCATCTTCTAGTTCAGGTATGGTAAAGGCAGTTACTGTACCAGTTTCGGCGTCCCTTCTCCAACCAACTGCACTGGGCATTGAACCGTGCTTTGCGTTATATTCTTCTGCTACAGTATCTAATCTAGTTACATCATACGACTGTGAGATCTGGGATGTTCCGGGAACAGGCAATCCTACTGGGAATCTTGCATCTCTGTATTCATCAAGTTTGTTTAAACCAAAAAACAACTCTCGATTTAATCCTGATACATCTGGCATCACAAACAAATTAGGATCAACATTTTCTTTAGCACCGTTTTCATATGCAACTCTAGAGGCGTCAACTTTTGAGTAAAGGGTTATAAATTCACCATCCGTCAGTGCGTCTAACTTTTGTTGATAGTTAGATTCGTTTACAAATCCTGTAACTTCTGCTAAAAATGCACCGCCATTTTTTGCATCGATTTTGTCGGTTTCTGTTTTGAATCCTATGCGTCTATCACCAGTTCCAAAAGTTGTGCCAAATTCATCTGTAGTAAGCAAAGCTGTTTGTATATTGCTCATGTCTAAATTTATGGGTGCTGCTCTTCTACCAAGTAAGCCAATAGCTGGACGTTTTTGTTCTTGAGCACTAGATATAAGCTCCTGTATTGCATCCGCACCAGACTTATTTCCCTCAGAAAGAGCCTTCACAACATACTCTTGATAGCTAGATATGCGCTCATCCTCTGCTTGACGACGTGCTTGTTCAGTCTGTATGTTTCTGGTAAAGCCTTGAACAAGGCCCATTGCTAATGCTGCACCTATACCCATTATTCAGCTTCCTTTTGACTCAAAAAGTTTTCTTCTGTCACTTCTTCAGGCATCGTACCCTCTCGTATGCCCCTGTTTATTTCTTCCTTGATAAATGAGAACATCGATGGATTATTACGTTTCATCATACGGAAGAATGTTTCATCATCCATAGTCCCTTTATCAAACTCGTCATTGTTTTCAAAAAAACGATACAGCACACCCTCTTCTTCTGCTATGTTTGCAAGGTACATAGCCAACGGACCTTTTATCAATAAACCAACGTCCGGCATAAACTCGCCTTTTTGAAACTGTTCAAATAAATACCCCTCAACCATTGTTTCAACAGACACACCTGCCATCAATAACTTGAGCATTTCCATTTTTATTTTTGGACGTTCAACGGTTTCGATAGCTCGACGTAAAGCAGCTTCAGGATCTACCTGACGTGCTGGCTGTCCCCACGGCCAACGTTGATTATCACTGATTAATCCATATCCCGGCGGTGCCATAGCAAAATCATCTTTCGCTTCAATGGTCCCTGCCTGTGGTTGTTCTTGATCTATCCTCATACCTTTTCTACCTTTGGTGCTTCTAAGGAGGCTGTCCTTCTTCCCTGTCGTGTCGTAGGTTGTACATCGTAACCATTCTCTCGTAACATACGTCTAACCTGTTCGTTTCGTGCATTGTTAAGAAGATTACTAAATGCAGTCTGTACTTCAGGCATTTGATAGACAGGGTTTTGTGACCGTGTAAGTTGTGGTGCGCGAGTTGCAGCCCGTGTTCCGGCTGTTAGTTCTTGCACTGTTCTTGGTTTGCCCATTTCTGTGGGTACGAATCCTGTGGGAACTGGTTTATTGTCCTCACCAAGTTGTCCTGTGCTACCCAAAAAAGAAGTTGCTAAATCTTTTACCACACTACTTCCCACTGCAGCTTTAGTAAATGAACCACCACCAAGAACATAACCACCCACTGCTGGCACAGCTACTTTTAGTATGTCACCTAAATTAAGTCCCATTTAACTCTCCTATAATCCTGCAGCCCATGTTGCTATCCAGTTACCCACTCCCATCGCAAGATCATCTTTTTGTTTTTTATCGTATAAGGCGTTTGTATTTGCAAACTCCATAGCCATTATACCCAACTCGTGTTCTCTCTGTATCTTAGATTCTCCCTTTTGGAAATTCCAAGCAGCGTTGTCCCTGTATTGTTGCCATAGATTATTCAGGGCATTCTGTGAAGCATTAAACTCGTTCTGCACATTTACTCTGTTTGCTTCATTTTGTACGGCAGTATTTGCAGTATTTATTTGTCTACGCCACTGCACATTTGATTGATCTATTGCAAACTGCATATTGCTGTTAAACTTTTCACGTGAATCGCGCATGGTGTTGTTGAACTGACTCATTGCATTCTGTTCACTTACGTTAAACTGCTCCATAGCAGCAACACGGTTTGCATTTGCTGATTCAACCTGTGATCCAAGTTGTGCAAAGAACTCCTCTACCTGCACATCATTTTTTGCATTGAATTGCTGTCGGGCGTTTTCTTCTGCAGCATCTTTGAACATGGCTTGTGTGAGTGCATTGAAACTCAACGTATTAGCTTGTTGTTGTGCATCTAGGTTCTTTGTTTCAGTAGCAAGAAGAGATTGTGCGTTTGTTACAGCAGCAGTCAAACGGGCGTTCAAGTTTGCTTTATCCATTGCAGCAAATGTTGCAGCGTTAGACAGTGCCATCTGTTGCTCATTGTTCAGATTAGCTAATTGTATGGTTGCATATTTTTTAGCATCATCTGCAGCAATAACCACACCAGCTTCTAACACGGCCTGTGTCATGGCGGCTGCAGCCATAGAGCTTGCGCCTAAACCACGTGCTTGCATAACACCAGTTATTTTACGAACAGCAGGTGATGCCCACGGGGGAAGTGGCTGACCCTGCTGTATGCTGTTCATTAACTGGGATAGTTGGTATTGGGTTGTTGCTTGAGGATCTAATTGTTGTGTGGCAGCAGTTCCTATTGATCCAGCAGATACTGTCCCTTGAACGCCTGTCATATCAACTGTAGGGGCTGTTCCTATCTGTGCAGCGGTCATTGGGCCAGCAGCCGTAACCTCTGTAGTAACATCCTCTATGGCTCCAACTTGACCAAGAGTGGGGCTGGTTGCAACGGGTGCCGTGGGTGTTATGCCTGTTGTTTGTCCTTGTGCAGTTGGAGCAGCGGTGCCCGGTTGCGGAGCCAGCGTCGTACCCGCCGTGCCTTGTATTTCATTTGGCTGTATATTCTGAAGAACAGGATTGACCTGCTGAACTGAGGTAGTTCCCCCTGTTCCAGCCGCAAGTTCACCTACTGCCTGTTGAACGTCTTGATCGGTTGTGAGTGCTGCCATGTCATATAGTTCCTATTTATATTACAGTATTTTGCTTAAAAAAGCAAGTATTATATCTCATCAGGCCAGTCGTTTATTTTAGCAATGGTTTTTAATGTGCCGTCCAAATTACGCTCATCATCAAACAACTTCATAAACGCCGCTAAATCGGACGCACCGTTCAAAGCCGCCTCTATTTCTGCACACTTGGTGCGAACGGCATCTCTATATGTAGTCACTGAACTAGGTATGGCTGTGGATTTCTCCGCGTTACGAACTATGTACCAGTCATGCACTGCAAGCTTGTCGTTTGCCGTGCGCTTTGTCTGTGCAACCCATGTAGTTTTTAGTCCGGGTGTTACGATTTGATTACCGTCTGTATCTAGCAGGGGATCGCCATCGTCATCAACCTCGTTAATATCTGTGAGACTGCGAGGAATCAGAGTGCCATCAGTCTGTCTACCCCAGTAAAACCTATTGTCATATGGAGCTTCTGATGCTGGCGGGTCTTCCCATGTGATACCTATAGCTTTCTTTTCATCAGCACTATAGCGCATCCAGACTTTTGGATACTGTGTACCATCTGTGCCAGTAAACTCACGGCCTTCTTTTAATATCTGCCCGTTATATTTCCACGGCATAATTATCTCCTATCGTGCGTTCGCAAATTTAAAGGGGGCTTCGGCAATAGCCCAATAGATGTATGTGCCTACGTTGGTTTCGCCATATGTAGCGTTGCGAATCTTAAACCCATTACTTAAAAAATCTACATGAAGAAGGTTTGATGTGTATTCACCATTAGCAAGGTCAGGGAATAAAGGATATTGCATCTGATTAAATGTATCCCTTTTACTATCATAAATTAACCAACTCGCAGTGCTGTCTATTCTTTTTAATAAAAGAAAAGCAGGTCTGAATCCTGTAAAAACAAACGGGCCGTCTGTACTATTATTGCCGACATAGCTGCCAATGGCTGAGTAGCCAGAAACACTGTGAAAACAATATGCCACCTTGTCATCATTACTTAAATCGTCACCCAAATAGCCACCATAACTAAACACATCGTCTGTTGGATAAGTGTCGTTATAATGATTTACACCGGGGTTAAATTTTGCAGCAGTGCTATCTAAATTTAACACATTGTTTGCTGGCACTACGCCACCCGGTGTATGCATTACATACCAGTTTGTACCGCTTCCCACTGGCTTGGCTAATATAAATTCTGGCGCACTGTTTAATCCGTGTCCCACTGTTCCATTATCTGCATCCGCTGTCCAAGTGACTATTGAAAATCCTGCGTCAGTATTTGCAGAAACTTGTGATGTTACACTGCCATCTGAGTTGCTTGATGCGCTACCCCCAGCTTTCCAAGCCCACGCAACAAATGTTCCACCACTGTCGTTACCTGAAAATTGATTGCTTGGACCTATAGTAAATCCATCGTTATCAAATGACTGTAAATCATTTGTACCTGATGATGTAAATTCTCCATTAGTCCGATTACTGTAAAACCCTTTAGTCGGACCTTTTACAGAATTAAGCAAAGCGTTGCTAAAATTTTGTGAACTATCTCTACGCTTAATCCAAAGAAAATCTGGTTGAAAATTAAGACCATTTACCTCAAGTCCAGTATTGCCATCTCCAGTATACAAAAGTGTATCAAAATGGTCTGTAGCTTGGCTGCTCTGTGTTGGGCCGATTGCGTCAGTTGTAAGATTGGATGCACAGAGAGCAACATAACCTGTAGGGGGAGCATATTCAAAAGTGCCAATACCTTCGCCATCTGCATTTGCACTGGCTACGTTTTGACTATCTTGTCCAAAGTTTACAAATACGGCTGATGCGCTTGTACCTGCTCCAATAACAAAAAACACATCTTCGGTTGTTCCGTTGGTGATTGTTCCTATTTCGTGATTGCCGCCAGCAGGGTCGCCAGTGGTTCCGCTATCATCTGTGCTGGGTGATTTGAAATATGTACCGTTACGACTAAACCAAACCTTACCTGTTGCGCCATCACACATACACCCAAGAATGTCACCAGCTTCGAGTCTTGAGACACTTGACCCCAGTCCACCAAGACCATAGCTTCCTCCGTAATCTGTCTCAGTCCCATTTACATATACCTGACGATTGTAAGTTGTGATAGAATTTGAGCCACCGACATTAGTGCTTGATGGTCCACTTTCTAACCCAGATTGAGAGGCAAATCCAGCAAACCAGTTTGACCCATTAGCATCGGTACACTCAACTTCAATGTAAATCTTTTTGTCTTTTGGTATCGCAAAGGTTGATACTGCACCATAACCATTTGCGGCATTAACAAAACCAACACCATCTACTTTTAAGTTGCCTTCTAACAAAGCTGCCTGTGATGACGAATGATATATCGGATTCATCGTAGCAAAGTTATTAGTCGGGCTGTCTAGCACGACATCTGTATCTAATAGATTGTTAGCGGAAAAATCATTGTTGTTACCAGAGGCATCTTCATTAAAAGAACTATTCGGGAAGGGAGATATCCCATCTGTTGCGTAATAACCAGTCCCAGCAGTTCCATTCGCAGTCCCAGTAACATTATTTGAACTTGCGTCCTGTGTTATAGTAGTTGTTGTGCAAGCTAAAAGTTTAGTATTGGTAATGTCTGTTAGTGGGGATGTTGGTACAGTTATTGATGAACCAGCAGAGTAAACGGCAGAACCAATAACCAAACGCACGTTGCTAAAATAACCGTCATAAGTGTTATTAGAACCGTTGTGTGCTTTGTTAATTCTAAACTCAGTAGTATCCCAAGCTTGTGTATTAGAAGTTTGTGATGAACCTACTCTAGTACCATCAAGAAAAAGTTCAAGAGTTCCTGATGCTCTATTGACTGCAACATGATGCCACCGACCTGCAGCAACAGCACCTGATGCGTATGTGCCAAAAGTGTAAGCCTGTCCGTTGCCGTAATACAAATAAAAGTTTCTACTGCTAAAAGTCATTTGGAGCGCAAAATACGGTCCACCTGTTCCTCCATAATAACCAAGAGCATTAGAATCGCCTGACGCTTCTCCGACTGTAGGCCAGAAAAAGAATTCTAATGTAAAATCATCACCTGTGCCAATATCGTATAAACTGGAGTTTGAAAAAGACACATAGCTATTGTCATCCTCATCAAAAAAAGCTGATGCGCCAACAGTTCTATCTTGGCTAAAAGGCAACAACCAGCCGTTGTTTCCATAACTTCCTGAATATGCCTTTGGAATCCACACTCCGTCTTTTGTTTCAGCAAATTCAGTTGGAGCAACAACAGCACCATCTATGTTGTAGAATTGTGCAAGATAGCCATTATGATATCTTGAATCCGATGCACCTGAACGTCTATTGATTGCCACTGTTAAACCACTAACGTTCCATCCACTGCTTGAACTGCTTGTAATGTTACTTCTTTCATCTGTAGCAAAACTGGTTTCTTCAACACCGTTAACATATAGCCTCAGTCGTTGAGCCGCTGTGCTATTCGCTCGATCAAAGGTAACGTGAAAGTTGTACCATGCACTTGGATCGCGAAAAACTCTGTTTGTTATTAATCTAGCTTGTGAACCGCCTGTATCATAATTTACAAAAAGATATATTTGACCATTAAGAAATGTAAACGCTGTGTTTCCGGGGCCATCCACTCCAAATACAGTGTCATAGTCATCAGATGCGGATAATACATTGGTGCGCTTTAACCAAAAATTTACCGTCCACTTTGATATGTCTGTTGCAGTTCCCTGCGTAAAAGTTAAATGTGCGCTATCCTCTGCATTAAGACGCAAAGACTGATCAACAGTCTCACTAAAGAACGAGCCTAGTGCACCCCCCGGCGCACCAGAACCACCTAATCCACCAAGATTGGATTTAATTAAACTCATTAAGTCAAAGCTCCTGATGCGGACACGGCTATGGTATTATTGCCTGATGATGCGCTACAGTAATAACCAAGATGATATGTGCCAGCCGTTGCGAGTGCTGTTAAAGCAGTAGCGTTGATTGCTACGTCAGCATGTGCTGATACAGTATGACCCCCACTGTTAATTAATAATATATTTCCAGATTGCCCAGCGGTCGCATTTGTAAACGTAAGGGTAAAGTTACCACTAGGTGTGCATTTGAAATCGTTGCCGACTGATAAATCAAAGCTACCATCATTATCTGTAGTCACGTGCCCGGATGCTCTACCTGCCACTGTGACATCATCACCTACAGCCACATCTCCCGTAACAGTCACACTGTCAACAAAAGCGTCCTTAAACCTTGCACCTGTTGTACCTAAGTCTACATCGCTATCTGTTTGTGGTCCAAACACACCATCCGATACAAATACCTGTTCAGCATTTGCAGCATAGAAATGTATTTCGTCTGCAGTCTCAAAATCAATTTTAGTTTCGTCATCTTCACCAATCTTAATATCTGTTGCAAGCAGGGATGTAATAGCTGTCTGTGCAGCGGCCATCCTAGCAGCGGCTAATGTTCCTGAACCAATGTTACTTGCGTCAGTTGTATCTGTTGTTGCAGAGGCAGCTAATCCAAGAGATGAACGTACAGTAGCACCCGTTTCAAGCACAAAGTTTGAACCGTTGCCAACAATAAAACCACCGTCTGTAACAGCAAGACCAGCCACATCCTGCAGTTGTGCATCAAGACGTGCATTGGCGACCGTGCCAGAAAGTTGACTGGCATCAATAGTTTTGTTTGTAAGTGTAGCGGTCGAAGATGTCGATACTAATCTAGCATCGCCACCAGTGCTAGGAAGAGTTAATACATTACTAGCGCTTTCCGAGTGTGGCGCAGCTTTTATTTGTTGACCGTGAGAATTGTTTTCGCAGTTAAGTTGGAGAGTGCCTTGATTGGTATTGCCCTTAATCGTAACATGACCTGTGCCATTGGGGGCAAGTTCAATATCAGCATTGGATGTGGTAACAATGTCGTTACCGTTCATATCGAGATTGCCACCAAGTTGCGGAGTCGAATCCTCAACCACATTGGATATCGCTCCTGATGTTGCAAGCCCTGCAACTATGGCACTTCGTTGAATTTTTTTAAGACCGCCGCCAGATGTATCTACGGCAAGAAACACATCGTCATTTGCTACAGTTGATATNTCTGATAAATCACCAACAGCCTTTTCCTCGTAGCTAGTGCCATCTGCGATAAGCAACTTGCTGGCTGTGTTGTCTGGCATACGTAACTGACCACCAAGAGTTACGTTACCTGTGAGCGTGGACGTGCCTGAAATTTCCGCGTTACCGTTGATGTCTATTGTAGTAGCATTTATTTCTATCTCTGTATCAGATACAAGGTCAAGCACACCATCGGCTGATTGATGAATGTACGTACCGCTATCACCAAACTGTAGTTGCCGGGAACTATTTAACAATAGAGCTGTATCGGCAACGTGCGTTAAAGTTACGTCTGTATCTGCCCCAAAACCAAGAACAGCGGCATCAGACTTCAACGTAAAGTCATCTCCCACTGTTGCATCTGCAGACATCTCAACAAGAGGCGCAGTAATCTCAACTTCTGTATCGGCATCAATATCAAGCTGTCCGTCAGTGGACGAACTTATGGACAGTGCCGTGTCACGAAACAGAATCTTTTCTGTCGTGGTCATCAATATTTCATCTGAGAACTGGAAGTAATCTTCATCTTCCATCCACGTGATAACGCCGTCGTTGCTGTTTGCATCGAACGTTACAGATATATCAGTGTCTGCTCCGGTTCCAAATGTTACTGCATTTGTAAACAGAGATGTAATTGGTCCACCTTCACCTGTCGTACCATCGTGGGTATGTCCTGTGTTTGCTGCAAACGCCGCAAGCAGTTGGTCAAATTCATCGTTGGTATCGGCAGCACTGATCGTATCACCGTCAGTATATGTGGACTGCCGTGTATAATTTGCGCCCATTTACCTTCTCGCTCCCACTTGAAATTCTAATTGAAACCCTTTTAGAGTATATGGGGCTGTGGCGGTTGCCCCGTCTTCTACCCGCAAAGCAACTGCAAACCCTGAACCTTCCACTGCTTTTCTAACGATAGGCTGTGAAGGTCCACCGTACACAGCACTACCGTATATTGATGTGCCATAGATACCTGCAACATTTGTACTATCTAAGGGGTATGCAGCAGGTCTTGTTGATGTGTTTGATTCATAATCGTATCGAACAAATAAGTCAGCATCGATGGTGGATTCTGGTGCATAGTTTACATTGACACGCTGCATATGTTTACGAACACCCGGATCACCCATACTTAAATCTGGGCTTCTGTACTTCGCATTTATGAGTGTGCCGTCAAACGTGTTGCCTTTCTCCTGCCTGTAAACAAACCCATCAAAACCGCCATGCAAAACAATAACATCACCGTCTTCAATAACAGTGTCTGCAGAGGCAGGGCGTATGCCTTTCATTGTAGAAAACTCAAACGCCTGACCTTTCATGACTGCAATCACACCTATAGTGGCGCTATCTGTGCCTGTTGATTTTGAAAAGAATATTCTATACTGTGTTTTATCTGGTATGACCAAAGAAACAAACGCATCTGCATCATCTAGATTTTCCCTAAACAACTGTTGCACGTTGGTGCTTATCGTACCCAACTCAACGTCACCGATACGAGCAGTACCAGCAACTGTGCGCAGTCCGTCTGGACCTAAGAAAACCAAGTCACCCGCAAATTCAAGAATACTAAACCCGTTTATACAACCAATGTTTCTTGTGACGGGCACAATGGCAAAGTCTGATACTGAACTGCCACCCATTTTAAATATTCTGTTTTCACAAAATATAAATAAATTATCACGGAAAACTTTTAATCCAACGACTGTATCGTCAACCTTGATGCTTCCTGCACCGCTACCAGAATTAAAACCATCTTCATTAAACGGTTCACTGAACACCACTTCTTGTGGCGTGGACGACATGCCCGAATAGAACATGTGATTTTTGAAAGCAACTACGTGCTTTGCTCCAGATACAGAACTATCACTTACATCGCTTGCTGTTAATGATGCGTTGAATATTGTAGGAGCGTTTGTTTGATCAACTACAATTATCTTATCGCTGCCATCAAAATTGTATTTTTCAAAATTGTACCGTGCAGCATTGGTTCTTCCTGTATCTCTAACTGTCCACGTTTCAGAAACCACATCTGTAACTGCATGATCGGCTGCTGTTGTACCACCCGTCGCTCTTGTTACGCCTGTGAATGCACCTGCAGATTTACCAGTGTATGTGAATATTTCTGAATTTATTTGGATTGTACCACTGGCACTAAACCCTGCCGTGCTGTTTACCGTAATAGTTCCTGCCCCTGTCATAGCTGTAGTAGAAACTATTTTTATTGACAGTTCTGTCGAACCAGAGCTAAATATTTTTTCGCCTCTAGCCGCCAACACAAAGTTACTAAACTTGGTTGATAATAACACAGCCTCTGATGAAACGTTTGTTTCTGGTACAATTTGATTTACAAGAGGTCTAAACCCTAACAAACGTTTGTATCCCCCACCAACGTCTGGTTCAAAGTTTTCCAACTCAAGAGCTTGTCCGGGCTGCATAATAAAGGTGGATCTGTTTAAAACGAGTCCACCCTCGCAGTTGAATGATAGAGGGGAAACACCCTGAAGTTCTAAATCAGGCATATCATACTGCTCTCATGTAATCTTTTCTGTTAAGCAACTCAACACGCATACGTTTCAAGTTGTCTTCATATTCCTTCAAAGCAAATTGTGCTGTCTGTGTATCAGAGCGAAACATGTAAGTGTAGTATTTTGCTCGTGACACTATGACAGGTTCAAATCGTGTGGGTATGATGCTTGTGTCTGTTGCTGCAGACAAAGCAGTGTTTGTTACATAGTAATCAAACTCAAGAGTTAGGTTGCTTGTGTCAGGTATCGGAGTTAGGCCAATCTCATCGTTGTATGTCGTATATACATACTGAGGGTCACCAAACTTATCTATGTCAGCTTTGGAATCTCTTTCTCTAAATCGCTCTGTGTATTCTTCAAATGAAAGATACTTCAAAGGCACAGGATTTAAATTTTCACTAAGAGTAACCAGTTTTACAAACGCAGAGTTTCCTGCAGATTCGGTAAAGCTAACAAAATGTGTTGTCGCTGTTGCGGTAAAACTTGTTTCCGTAAGTAAAACTTCGTTACCACTCGCTATCGTAAGTGTCTTGGATGTTGTTTGTGCTGCACCAGAACTTGTACCGACCTCTAAGGTAAGTGTTGCACCACTTGTTTGGGTAACAATGACGTATGACCTGCCAACTATCAAATCATCTATTTGTTGTGTTGCTTCAGCGCTTGAAAGTAAAAGAGTATTACCAAACTTTGTACTTGCGGCAGGTGTACCACTAACTGTTGTCCACCCTGTTATGCTTGAAGATCCGTTCACTTCATACGTGCCGTTGGTAATATAGTTCTTTGGTTGCAAGAACATATTATCGTAGTCTACATACTTGAGTGTTGATGCAATAGAAGCGTGACTGTATAGAGCCTTACCTGCGATTACATCCACAGAACCTTTTGCGTGAGTAAAAGGCCAGTTCAAATCAGAATTTATGATATCTGCTATTGCACGGTTGATGTAGTCTTTCACAGTAGTTTGAACGCCACGTGACGCAGCAAACGTAGCAGTAGTCAGTTCAACTTCGTTCATGTCACGAAGGACTTCATTTGTAAGTTGCAGATATGTACTAGCCATTTACTTTAGTGCCTTTAATTTGTATCGTTTCATACCGCCGGGTAAGTTTGCAACCTTAACCAAGTCGTCTTTTTTGTACATTGTATTTTTTGGTTGGTGTCGTATTATTCGTTTCGATCTAATACCGCTCTGTGTTTTTTCCAAAACCAATTTCCAATCGCACTAAAGGGCTTGCCGCAATACAACAAACCCCAGCCAACATACTTAATCAAACAACGCTTGATATCTTTCATCTTCAAAGCTTTCCAACGCTTCCAATTTACCATTCGCTTCATCCCAATCTTTAAGAGCCGTTTCAATTTCCGCAAGCAAATCGGGATGTTCCCCAATCGCTGCCGGGTTGTTAAGATAATTTTTGACAATGTACTCAGCACTTTTCTTTTGCCCTTCAAATCTGTACCTTAAAGCGTCCTTTGCAAGTTGTTTCATAGTTTCTCCCTCTGAAATTATTATAATCTAAAAACTTTATTTAGTCAAGTTATTTTGGGAGAAACACAAGTAGTGCAAAAAACAAACCCCCTGCTATGGCTATAACCAAACTAATTAAAGCTGATTGTTTTAGGCTTTCCATAAACTCTTCTTGTTCACGTCTTGCCTTAATCCTTGCTGCTCGTTCAGCCTCTTTGGCCTGTTGTATGCGTCGTGCCCGTTCATCTACTATGCTTTGCCACGTACCGGGACCAAATCTCATATCGATCATGGTTCGCATCTGTTGAACTTGTTCTTGTGCAAGTCGTGCATCTATGACTTCCTGTGCAACAGACTTGATGCCAAACTGATCTCCAAGACCAACACCAGACTTACGTGCTCTTTGTTGTTGTACTTGTTTTTCACCTGTTAAGAGATTGTCAATGTGCCCCGCAATCTCCCCAACGTCTTTCGCTGTACCAATTGCAGATTTAATGCCATCGACTGCGCTCTTTACAAGCGCGATACCTGCAAGAGTTTCTGCGATCATTCGTTGTCCTCGTTCGTTGGTTAGGTTTCATCTTGTTTCTGTAACACGCATGGCACCGCGTGGTTGAACTTTGCCGCCATACATTTTTTGAGATCGGCGATAGTCTACATATGTATTTTCGTTGTCAAAGTAACTAGGCAGTTCCATGCCTTGCTCTTTGTATATGTTCTTAATATTTTTTATATTATTTTTATAGTAACTTCTGTGAAAACGAGCAGGGGCACTTGGCGGGAAGGGTTTGGCTATACCTTTAAATGGTTCAGGTTTCTTTTCTCGTTTCGTACTGACCTGACTTAGTCCTGAACTATACATGGTTGCTGACATTTAAAATTCTCCTGTTCTCATAGCTTCTGAAAGTATGACAGCCCGTCGTCCTACTTGTCTTGCCCAACGCGAATCCATCATTTCCATACTTGCAATGTCATACTTTTGTTCTTCTACTGCAGACCACATCTTTTTAAACTTACACAGGCGGGGTACTCCCATATTATAGGCCATGTCCATGAGTACAAGTTGACGAACTGCATCTAAATCTTCTACACACTTATGAACCTTACACAGTTCGTTTTCTACAATCTTAATATCATTCAACGCAAGATACCGTGCATCAGCCTCTGTTATGCCATGTTCATAGACAACATCCATATTTGGTATGTCCATGTAATCTAGCTCTTCTTTACTAATGCCTCTGTCTTTTAAATTACGACCTATACCTATAGTGTCTATGCCAAGCGTATCTTGGTACACAGTTAGAACCATACCCTCGTGTTCAATAAGCTTATCCAAGAAGTGCGACGCATTATACTTCATAGTTTTGTGTCCTTCCCACGGATGATTAGCAGTGTTCTCCATCTTGAACATAGACATTATATTTGCATAGCTCCTACAATACCGCACTTATATTCGACAGATGCCCACGAACCGTCCTTTGGAATGTCTTCATATATTTGTTTGTAACGAAGGCACTCATTTTCTTTATCAAACCACTGCACCGTTTGATTAAAACATTGACCGTTGGGTGTACACACAGTCAATACCAATGCCCAGATAATTATGTTCATTGATACTTTGCTTTTCTGCCACGATGAGCTTTACCGCCATATTTGTAGCCAGCACGACGTGCAGATGGTGGTGGAGTAAATGGAATGCGAAATTGAAATTTACCAACTCTACCACCTTGAGAGTCAGAAATAGAACCTATAAAATTACCGCCAAGAATTTTACCAGATAATTGTAAAGTTTTTGTATTTCTACCTTTGTCGCCTTTTACTTTTTCACGATCAATAAACCCACTTATCTTTAAATCCTTTGGTAATTTTATACCCAAACCAACAGATGCTTTTTGATATATCTGTTTATTTATTTGAGGTGGAAGTGCTACTTTATTTCTAGTAAAGGGTTGAACAGTTTCTTTAGTTTTACTGTAAGCTCCCCCAGCAGTAAGACTAAATTTACCCAAATCAAGGGTTCCCTCACCTTTTAAATCTTTGGTTTTTACACCGATATCTACTTTTGGCACGTAGTAGTAACCAGTATCTCTTGTTTCTTTAGCAGAAGTAGTTCCACCTTCAATTTTATACCCTTGTCTACCACGTTCATTCGCCATTTTTTTTACTCCTGTTTTCCTGACCCATCCAGATACCGAATATACCAGTCATCACACCCATGATAACTGAAACAAACGCACTCTGTTGCATGGTAGGATCTTCAAGGTTCATAAACCACTCAGCGCATCGCCAAGACATTGCTATGCTTGCAATCATTGTAAGACGGGCGATAGCATTGTATTCAATTATGGCTTTTAGCCACTGTCTCATTTCTTACCAAAAAACTTAGTTGCGGCGCGAGTTCCAAAAGACGCAGCTACAATTGTTCCTAACGTATACTGATAATACTGTGGCATAGCTTCAAGAGCAGCAAAACCTTCTGATACTATTTGCCTACCCCAATCTCCACAGAAAGCTAAAATTAAGGGTATGCTGAACAAAATTACAAGCCACTCGTCTTTCCAACTGGATATTGAAGCATCAGCCATCTTCAAGTCCCAGTCTATTTCACCTGTAGCTTTTTTCTGCATGACGACAGCCTCTGCTTCTGCTTTGGCTACATCTGCTTTTACTTTTGCTTTGGTCTTTTCAACACGGCCCTCAAGCCATGTCCCTGCGATACTTGCTATTGGTCCTATCAGGGCTGTTAGCATTTCCATCGTCTCCTTGCTTGACGCAAGCGGCTGTTAGGATTCTTTGCTGCTTTCGGGAACTTCTTCATCTGCCCAGCAGAACGTGCACAAAAAGATTTACGACGCTTGGCATCTTTGCTCCCCGGCTTTACTTTACCTGTTACAGCAGTCTTGAGTTTAGAACCGGGGTTGGCACGTCTATATGCAGCAACCCCGGCTTTAGTCATACCAGCCCCTGCTTTCGTTGGACGAAAGTTCTTTCTGTTACGGGCTGGCATCTTGTCACGTTCACGTGCCATTACTTTTTCCTAGCTGTTTGTGCTGCGCGTCGGAAGTTGGCTTTACTTGGTGCACCTTTACTTCCGGGTNTNCGCATAGTCTCCCCGCTACCAGCTTTTATTCTGCGTTTCTTAGCAGCTATGTTGGCGTATAATCCGGGTTTCGCATTTTTAGCCATTAGCGTTTTGCCTTACCGCCACGAGCCATACCCTTAGACTTCTTCATCATTCTGCCACCACGGGCCATGCCTTTGGACTTTTTCATCATGGCTTTACCACCACGAGCCATGCCCTTAGATTTTTTCATCATGGTCTTGCCGCCCTTTGCATAACCTTTCGACTTCATCTTGCCGCCTTTAGCCATGCCTTTGGCTTTCTTCATGGCTTTGCCGCCTTTAGCCATAGCACCAACAAAACCTTGCTTCTTTTGTATGTCTGGGTTGCCACCTTGTTTAGCTTTCTTTTGTGTTTTTACGCCGCCAGTGCGTTTAACAACTTCTCTTGCAAGTTTTCCTCTACTAAAAGCTCCCGGCATTTTACCCATCAAAGCATCTAGTTTTTTCCTTTTAGCTTCAGGAAACATGCTTCGTATTGCATTGTATTCTTTTATCAAAGCCGGAGTAAGCGGCTTTTTAGTTTTTAAAGCGTTGTTAAGCTTTTCCATCAACGTCATCATCTGTCTCCGCATATAGATTATCAAATACCCGTGCTGTATCTTCTACATAGTTNGGGTCTTGTTTAGAATGGTGAACCCACTGACTAGGAGTGAAGTCCGGTGGGCCATCGCCCGTTACAAACCAAGCAGGGTTCGTGACCCTTACTCTGTTGTTTGGCAGTGCAACCATGTTGCCTGTCCACTCACCAGCATCCATCAATTCTAGCACGTGGCTTTGTTTGTGTTGGGCTGGATCATCTGCTACTTCAGTATCTGTGTAGTCGATTGTGAAGTAATATTTTGCCGGAAAGAAATCACCGTCTATCTTAGCCAACCACGGACAGGGGGTCGCCCTGTTCAAAACAAACACCGAATGGTGGTGTGATTGACAGTCCCACGGTTGAGCCAAATATGTTGGCATCGGTGTGGGCCATTCTTCTAACGGTGTGTCACCTACAAGGGCTGTTAGTGGCATTCGTGCCCACATTGCCCCGCCGTGTACATTTTCTTCTTCTTCACACCCTGTAAACAAAACCTGAAACGATAGGGTTTTCATAGGCAGTGTGGTGACGGCTATCACCATTGCGTGAAGAAATTCACCTTGATACCGATCAAAGTTGGTAGTATACTCTCTGCGTACCCAAGCTTTGAAATATGGTATGTTACTTGTAATATAATTCATAAAGCATCTCCTTTGATGCTATTATGCCTTATATTTTGCTTTACGTCCACTGGATCTTTTTCTACCTGATGCCGTGACGGACCAGTTTACTCTGCCCGGTCCTGTCTTTTTGGATGCTTCTTTCTTGCTTATGCGACCAGCTACTTTGGCTGGTCTGCAAGCAGGATATGGGCGTGAACTTTTTTCTTTACCAGAGCGACCACATTTCTTGCCAGTCTTTACATCCCGCCAATCTTCTTTGAACCATTTTGTAAGACCGCCTTGTGGTTTGCCCATTAGTAAGTACCGCCTCGTTTCTTGTAAGTTCTAACTAACCAAGCATTTGCATATGCGCTTGGATATACCTTGAACTTACGTTTAGCCTCTGCTTTTACCCGTGAGTATAATGCAGGGTTTTTTGGCTTTGGACTTCCAGAACTTTTCTTTTTAGTTTTAACTGCCATCACTTACCCCAATGCTTAGCTAGATAGTTTTGTACCAACGTTGACTTGAGAGCCATCGGGCTTTCTTCTTTCAAAAAACTTGCGTTTATTTCAAACAAGTTTCTTAATATGTAGCTTTGTTCGTAAGAAACGTTGCTTGACATCCAACCTATGATTGCCTTACGCGAACCTTTTGTTATCGGCTTAACACCGTGAGGATATATGATCGGGAATATAAGTAATTGTCCTTTTCCGATTGTATAGCTTATTTCACCCACATCATTATTTAAGACAAACTCTCCACCCTCGTAATCGTCACTAAGACCTAATGAAAACCCATAGTCAAAGTAAACATTGTTGCTTCTAGGTGCTGCACGAAATGTATCTATATGCTTTTTGTAAAAGCCACCCTCTTCATACTCATTGTAAAAGTTTACCGATACTTTGTTTGGACAAACTACCAAGTCTATGTAAGGGTTGTTGTATATTCTTGTTGACACGAGTTGCCTTACTTCGGGTGTCATGTCAGGCGACTCTGTATTCTTTTTTAAATCTTCACCGTCTGATATGGGCTGTGTCTTTGCACCATCTTCTTTAGCACCCCAATTTTCTAGACAGTATTGTATTTCTTGTTCAGATAAAAGTTGTAATAGCATGGTATATCTCCCGGCTGTGTAAACTGCTTATATCATCTTTTCGCCGGGTTGTAAAGGGGGCAAGTTGCCCTGCCCCCAATGGTATTATGTTCCAGTAGAAACTGTAGCAGATTCTACAGGGTTCTTGGAAATATCTGCAAGAACCACGTGAATGCGGAAACGTGCAGCAGATTCACCACTAGAACCACCGTCAATGATAAGAGCATCGATAGTGTCCGCAGAAGTCAGGATACGGGCGTTAGAGCCAGATGCACCTGTAGCAGCTTCTAGGAATGGAGTGAAACCAGCAGCAAGGGTAGAACCGTCAACAAAACAGTCTACATCACCACCAGTGATACCAATATCCATAGTGATCTGTGAGTTACCACGTGCTTCCAAAACTTCCAAAGCACCAGCAACAATCATGGTATCTGCAGGAACGTCAATCAACTGAATGATATCGCCGCCTGTACCACCGTCAGCGGTGTCATGGACTTGAGAAGTCATCACGTAAGGACGTGCAACGTTGGACGGATGTCCAGAAGTTCCACCATTAGGAGTTCTATCAATAGTAGCCATTAGTCAGCCTCCCTTACGCAAAGTCTACAACGCCGCGAACGATAGCTTCTGGACGTAATACTTTCTGTCCAAAAACGTGCAGTCCACGAATAACGTCGGAGAACGATTCGGTTGAACGAACCACTTCTGTCTTTGCAATGTGCGAAGCAGTAGAAGTGGATGACATGTGACCAGCAAGAACAACGTTCTCAGAACCGTCGGTTGCGAGAGTTGCAGATGCGTCAGTCAAAGTCACTTGGTCAGTGCCGCCTGTGCTATTCAAGGCAGTTGACTTGTAGCAACGGAAGCCAGCAAGAGTGCCGACAGTTGCCAGACCGTTACGAAGCGGGGAAGTGGCATCACCAGTTACCTGCACTTCAGCGATCTTGTTACCAGCTTGGAACACCTTCTCGTAGAAGATTGGTGGTGCAACAAACCAGCGGTTTTCTTCTGGCACAGACTCATCGTCAAGGAGACGGGCCATTGCAAGCATCAGGTTGATACCAGCATCGTCTGTCTCAATGTTGATTGGTGCGTTTGCAGTACCGATAGTACCAGCAGCAGCAGTCGTGGTCAGAGTTGTACCAGTTACAGCAGAAGCTGCAATACCAGCACCGTCAGACATAGCCTGAAGAACAGTCTTATCGTACTTACGCTTCAGAGCAAATGCACCTGAAGAGGTGGCAAGTGCCTCAAAGTTTACGTGCGAATGACGCTCTTCAATGTCGTCGATTTTGAATGCGAACGCATTGGCTTGGTCAACGGTCATTGTAATCTGATCGTCAGCCAAGTCTTGTGGGTTCACTACAGAGCCACGTGTGTACGAGGCAACTGTTACGGTAGGTTCTTTAATGATACGAACCGTATCGCCAAAGTTTTCAATTTCGCCAGCATAGTCGGTATTCGTAATATCTTCGACAACCGAAGCGCGACGAAAGAACTTGAGAACTTTTTGGCTAAAAATTTCCGGTGCAAAATTACCGGAAGGCAGGTTTCCATAACCTGCAGCAGTACCGAAAGCCATCGTTCGATCCTTCCTTTTTGAGGTTTAAGAGTTTAAGTCGATTCGCCCTTCATTCCGTGCTTGGTCAAGTTCAGCTTCTAGCTTTTCAAACTCCCACGGTTTGAGTCGAGCGATTTCAGAAGATTTCCAAATTCTGCCTGTTGCTTCCTTTGTTGCAACTTCTTTGGCCTGTTGACGGGTTACGGCTGCTGCCGCATCCTGTGCTTTGTTTGTTTTGGTCGTCTTCTTTTTGCCAATATTATTATCGGCTTTGTAGAGGTCTATGACCCGTGCCGCCCATTTCGCATCAGTATTGTTGTTGTAAATACCGTCCGATATTGAGCTTGGTTGGTCTTCAAGCCACGAAAGAAACGTTTCGTCTTCTTTTAGCTCACCAAAGTCAGGATGGGCACGAAGCAATTGCTCATAGGCTTTTTGCTTTTCTAGTTCCTTTTCCCGCTCCTTGATGGTGCCTAGTTCCTCACGTAGTTCTTTGACCTGTGATTCGGATTGCATCATTGAAACTGTCTGCACCACATCAAACACTTCTGGATATTCATTCTTGAATTGTTCAAGTTCTTCCAATGTCTTTGGCATGGGTACGTTGTTAGGTATAGCTGTGTTAGGCTTACTAACCATGTCCTTGAGTTGTTCTATTTCACCCTTGAACTCTAATACCTTTGAATCGTAGTGACGTTTCAAATCGTCATACCGTTTCTTATAGTCGTGGTCTTCGCTTGGCTCTTTCTTAGCCTCCACGAAACTACTTCCCGTTTCTTCTGGCTGAGTGGCTGTTTCTTCTACAGGGTCAGCTTCTTGGGCTTCCACGTTTGACTCTTCGTCTTCCTCTTTGTATACTTCGTCTCTGTATTTACCTTTGTATAGAGCGTCGTTATTGATTGTTCCGAAAGAGTCATTTGCTTTGTTGGCACGGTGGCCTCTTGCTTTTGCCATTTTATTTACCTCATATTGCGGGGCCACATGGCTGTGGGTAGCCGCTCCGGTTGTGCTGGGGCCGCGTCGCGGGTAGCCAGCGATCTTTTAAAGACCTAAAAGTTTCATCCCTCTAGTAAAGAAGCCTTCCACTTCTTTAGACTTAGTTCTAGGTGGAACTTTACGATCTTTCAAAACTTGTTCTGCTATTTCTTGATACATAGCTATTTGTTTATTTGCGCTAGAATATTTGTATGCTGCTTCTTGACGGGATTCTAATTCTGGTTCTTTAGAAGTTTTAGGTATGGATGGTTTTACTTTTCTAGCTTGAATTCTGTTAAAATAATCTTGGGCATCAAACAAGTGTTCTTCCTGAAATATTTGAGGCAATGGAGCTTTGTATTTTTTACTTATGTGACGCATCGCATGGTGGCGTAACTCGTGTAGTAATGTTACAGTTGCATCATATCTACCGTAGTTTACGTTTTCACCAGCAAAGTAATGAATGCCAGCCACTTTTCTATTTTGTTTAGTTATACCTTGCTTTTCGGCTTCGTCTTCAAATACTCTGGATACATATCCGGGATCTCTTCGATCATCTTTTGGTGTGTAAACACCTCCGATTCCAACTGATACTTTTTCAATGGAAGGGAGCACAATAGCTTTAATATCCAAGTCACCTTTTTCATATAGGTTCCAACCTAATCTAGCTAAAGGGTCTGTTTGTATAAATTCTTCCATGTCGGCTCGTAGTTCTAAGTCACCCAAAGCCGCTTGATTTACTTTCTTCGGCTTAGACTTCGGGAGAACCATGTCACCTTTTGCGAACTTTTTTCTACTAATNAAGCCACCCCCTGCAGCCTCTTTCTTTTCACGTTCTGCTTGACGGCGAGAGATTTCTTTTTTTCCGCGATTGTTGATTTTGTTCAGTCTGTCATAGCCAATGATCTTAGCTATGTGTGGGGGTATGATTACTTCACCTTCTGATACAGCAATATCTACTTCTTGTGCTGTCCCGGCTTTGCCACTTTGACCTGCTTTTGCATAGGCTTCACGAACCATTTTTTCTATGTCTTCACGTCCGGCAAAGTCTACGGCTGCAGCGTTGATTACAAATGTGCCCTCTGGTACTTCACGTGGAACATTGTCGGCAATGCTTTGTCTGTTAGTTGGTGTCTCATTACCGCCAACAAACTCTGGACGTTGGGCAAAACCAGCTTCACCACCAGCTTGCATACCGACGCGACCGCCAGATCTAAATGCACTTTCAAAGCCTCCAAAAGATTCTGTTTCTCTATCAATGTCTGTTTTTCCATCATCAATTCCATAACCACCAGCATCACCACCAGTATCTCCACCACCATAGGTTCCTGAATCGTCTCTAAACATGGCTGCTCTGTCTTGCGCTCTTTGTTCTGCTCGTCTTGCTGCTTCCGCTGCTGCTCGTTCTTGTCGTTCTTGTTCGCCACTGTTGCTTGCGTTTTGGATGCTCTTTCGGCCCTTCTTTCTTTACTAAAAAAGTCTGGACCAAATCCCGGTCTGCTACTACCAGTCGTCACACCACCTTGTTGTCGTGCTAATCCATCTAGTATGTTATCAAAACGTTCGCCTGTTGCTCTGGCTATACTTCTGGCTTTTGCAACATTTGTGTAACTAAATGAATCTTTAGGTAAACCATACTTAGCCTCTAAAGCGCGGGTTGCCTTTTCAGCAGCTTGTTTAGTGCCCATAGCTGCTCCCTGCCAACCATTTGCACCNACAAAACCAAATCTTCCAGTTACAGGATCATAATCACCGCCTGACTTAAGAGCATCCTCTCTACCCACATTTTCGTAGATGTATCCTACAGTGCCACTGTGTGAATATGTTCCAGTTGCTTTTTCTCTATATCCATAGTCTCCCGGTTTAAGTTCTTCACCATATCTATTAGCAGATGCGAAATTTTTAGTTTCATTCCAATCACCAACGTAACCGTGCCTCTGAAAACCTTCCATTGCCTTCAATTGTGCATTACTCATACCCTGCGTGTTACCGTTATACTGGAAAGATCCGGGGTCACGATACACTTTTGCACTATTTATCTCCATCAGAGCACCACCAGTGAATCCTGATGCTTTTACTTTTCCAGCAGTAATTGCCGCCCCTTGCATATTTAGGGCATGCATCGCACCAAGTGGCACAGGAACACCCATCAAAAGTCCTAAACCTAATCCCATTGCTCCTGATGGTTTGAAACTTTGTTTCGTTCCGTAGGGTGTATCAACCATCGATCCAAAAAAATCATCGGCGTTTACCATGTCCCCGCCAAAACCAAGAGCCTCTGAAAAATCATACGACTTCCTCAACTGAGCATCATACACGTCATCCTTACCAAAAAACTGCAAACCCTTAGACGGATCTTTCAGCATACTTTCAGATTGTAACCTAGCTTCTTCTTCACGATCCCCTCTGCCGCCACGTTGATCATCATATATACTAGGCACCTCACCGGGAGTAGTTGTATCTGTAGGTGAATCGACGGTAGTTTGTACGCCTGACGCTGCACCCAAGCTTTCACCATAGAAGTTGACAAACTTGCTAAAGTATTCAGCGGGTGTCAGTACCTTTTTCGGTGCGAGATAGTCTATCATTTTGTATTACTGCCTCGTAGTTATCCTTCAACTGAAGGAGGGTTTCCAGTAAAACCAGCTTCCCCTGCGCTTGGCGCAGTTCCGACTCCGATTGTGCCGTTGCCAGACCCCGTATTGTCAGTTCCCTCAACTCCCCCAGATACTCCACCATTAGAGGCCATTCCTTGTTGTTGAGGAGCGGGGCCAGCTTCTTGGCTTGCTGCTTGTTGAGCATTTTGCATCATCCCTTGTAACATCTTTGCGTACAATTGAGCTTCGTTCTGGTCNTTTACCAAGCTGTCGGGATCGATGTCCTGTGCTATGGCAAGTTCGCGCATGAGGTTGGGTATCTTAATAAACGGAGCCAACATGGGGTTAGCTACAGTTTGTAACAGTGAGGTAAGACGCTGTGTACGTACTTCCTTCTGCATAACGGCTGCAACGCCGCGTGGTTTGATTTCTAGATCACCTTTGATCTGCTCTACCTGTTCGTTGAACTGCATGTTCCATTGGAAGTATGCCTCACCGATAGGCTTCAAAAGGTGATCGTCTATGTTCTTTATCACAGTTTTCATAGACAGTCCGGCTGATCCCATCAGCATAGACAGTCCTGCTGCCGTGCGTCCGGTGCCTGTCACACCTGTCTGACCGTGCATGATTGATGGGATGCCCGTCTCTTCATCTGCAAGCTGCCGACTGATCTGGTACATCTGTATGTTTTCGCCAGCCGTGTTGGGGAACTTCAGGCCATTGATTGCGGTGCCTGTTACCCCAGACTGACGACGAAAGATCTTGCCGGGAAATATGTCCATGTTCTGACCGGGGACCAAGCTGGCCTCATCCACATCAAATACAAGGTTACCTGCAAGAGCAAGGTTATCAATTGCCATACGAACGTGACCGTTCATCAGCATCTGTGCATCTTCCATATTCTCTGCAACACCAACACCCCAGATCTGATATGGGTTGATCTCAAACGGAAACGCTTGATATGGTATACGTGCAGGAGTAAACGGATTTAGGACACAGCGAAGAATTATAGGACCACATGCCCAAACATTGACCTGTAACTGGTCAAACTCTGACATTTCATTTGCACCCTCTAAACCAACCTCGTTGGCAAGAGCAGAGTCAAGAACACCCCAGTATTCCAAAACCTCGTATCGGTTGTCTTGATAGTGTGCCTCTGTTTCGTCTTCACGAATGGTGTCTTCGTAATACTTGTCCTGATAGTTTGGCCCTTTGGCTAAACATTGCGCAATCGCCTCTGCATCAAAGTGTGGTCGCATAACCAGCGACCGGAGCTGTTGACGATTGAATCTGTGACGTTGGATTACATACTCACAATCTTCTAAGGTTGTTGCGGATGGGTCTGGATGAAAGTCCCAAAGTGGTACATGTTCGATACGAGGCACAGTTTTTTCATACGGCTCGTATACCCTGTTTCCCTCTTCGTCCATGTTCCAGTTGTGCACACGTTTATAGAAGTTAAACGGACCTTTGATCACACCAGTGCCCAACAAAGACGCTTCAAAGATTGCTTTACGAAGCACATTCACTGCGTTGGTGTCTAAAAGCTGATCGTGGATACACCGTTCCATGAGACGTGCCATTTCACTGGCAGGTTCAAGCTGTGGCTCTCCGACCTTCGCCTTACCCGGTGCAATCTGCTCACCAAACTCTTTACCGTAAGTTCCAAGTTTGTGTCCGGCAGACATGGCACCCGGTGCTAGTTCCCGTCCATCACCTTCAAATCCATACGGATCTTCCTGTGGTTGTAATTCATCTACAGGTGTCCGCATGTGTGCAAACTTTTCGATACCCTCTGGCATTGGTGTTGATTCCACAACCAGCGGGAACTTCTTGTTTGCAAATAGGATGTCAACGATTTGTCCATATGCCGCAAGAACTTTTGTTTTGGTGATCTTGATGAACACCTTTGATCGTTCGGAATCACGATACTGTGTCGTAGAGTCATAGATACCGCGAAAGTTTTTATACGCCTGAATCCAACGCTGTTCGTATGAAAAGCGTCCGTGTTCTGCGTCATCAAACTTAGCACGAATATATCCGGCAAGTCCCGGCATCTGCTCTGCAGGAGAGACTACAGGGATTGCTGTATCGTCATCCGGCTCAAGAAAATCATCAGCCATCTATTTTTCCTTTAGCTGAAGTAGTTTCTGTCTTCAGCCATCGTATTGAATGAAGCCTCTACCGTAGGCTTTGTTTGCTTCTTTGGCATATCTTCATAAATTGGAGCAGTCTTTACGCGAGTCTCAAACTCAAGACCTTCACGATAAAGCTGGTTTACACCTGCTTGATCATCGACGGACTCTTTGTCAGAGTTCATAATGTAAGCGGCACCTTTGTTATAGTCTGGCATAGGTTTCTCCCTACGTTAAGGTTTCATAGTTAAGAAGTTGTCGTCTTCAACTTCGGGTGCAGGAATAAAATTCTTTCCTGCTTCAGGCTTTAATCTCATAGCCGAATCTCGTGTTGCAATATCTTCCATCATACTTTCATCAGATAGGGGTATAATTCCTGAATATGTCATGTCATCTTCTTCTGGTCGCAAGGTAGAAGGTGAGATACCAACTCCCAAGCTAGGATCAACAGCCATCACAGCAGCACTAGCAACAGCCGCTGGAGCTTTAGCTGCCAATAGCGCAGCTTCCATAGCTGTGTCCCGTGCAAATGCTGCTCCAGCTCCTTCAGGATCACGAATAGCTTCGTAGAGTGCTGTTCCAGCAATGGCAGTTCCCGTTGTGGTAGCAACACCAGTGGCGAATGATGATAACTTAGAAAAGTCTATCTTTATACCTAACTTATCAAGCTCATCTTCAGAAAAATCAGAGAATGATGTTGGAGCATCAGGTTCAACAGGAGCAGCGGGTGCTGGCATCTTTGCTGTTTCAACGGGTGCATCAAAGAAAGCTTCGTATCCCGGTGTGCCTCTGCCGACTCTCTGTAAGGGTGGGGGCACAGATTTAGTTATGTCAAATCCTGCTTCAGAGGCTGCATTTGCAAAATACGTGGACACAACGTTTGCGTTACGTGCGTCCGGTCCCTTTGGATCTAAGTCTCCCGGATAATCTTGTGCATATGTTGTTTGTTCACCTACAGAACCTTCAGCAGCAGCCTTTAAACTTCTACCCTGTAAATATGCAATTCGTTCAAAGGATACGCCATTGCGTTGTGCTATTTTAGTATGCAAATTTCTAAGAAGTTCTGATCCTCTTTTACCGGGAACCTCTCTTGCTTTACCTTCAGGAGCTAAACTATCATATGTTTTGTTTGTTCCAGAATCAAAAATCAATTTGGGTATCTTGACCTGTTTTAAAACATTGGTCATATCTATAGATTTAACAGGCTTACCATTTGGTTTTACAAAAAAGTAACCGTCAGATGTTTTACCATCCTGAAGTCTAGCCTGAAGGATTGCATCCGCAATATCGTTCAACGGCACATTAACTCTACGTCCCTTTGCACCCTTTGTTTCTGCTGGTATATAAATAGCACGGGTGTCAGGGTAATATGAACTTACTTTTAGTTGTCCTGCTGCGTTGGGACGCAGACCATTCTGCATGTTAAAAATTACAGCCATAGCTGCAGCTTCTTGTTTAGGGTCTTTTGCTATCTCTGCAACTTGTCTAAAAAAGTTCTGCATAGTTGCGGCATCTGTTTTTATAGATACTTCTGATACACGTTTGGGTGGTTCTTCGATACCGAAGATTTTTACATTCTTTGGTGTATCAGGGCTTTTGTCTGGTAGAAAAGGTAACAGATTGCTATTAATTGGAAGTTCTTTAGCAATACGCAAACCTACTTGACGCAAGGCTTGCATCGACTGTTTTGGATCATCTACTTCTAAGTCCAAACTTTTGAATATTTTGGATAGAGGTGTTTCCCCAGTTTCATCAGGAGTGAATATACTTATGGCTGATCCGGGTTGATCGGCAACATCGCCCAGATACTTGGCAACCATGTTACCATATGCTTTTGCACCTATATCCAATTTGCGCTCAGTCGCATACAGTTCTGCAACTTCACGGGCGGTAGCTGTTTCAGGATTCAATTTTGCCATACTCTTTGGATCGTTTGCTGGTTTTATTGGTTCGTTTACTTTCATGTTTTTACGAACAGCACTTATGACGGAATCTATTTCTGATTTGCTAGTTAAAGGTGTTCCAATAAAATCAAAATATGCTTTTATTTGCTTGTCGGTTAATTTCTTAGGAACAGATACTTTACCTGCACCCTTCTTACCACCAAACGCTTCATACAAACCTTCATCATCTTCAGGAATAGAACCTCCATCGATTATGTTTTGCAAATCTAGGACAGCACGTNCTATCACATCATTTAGGTCATCTGCCATAATCTAGTATCCAAATACTTCATCTTGAACCTTGTAAACGTGGTTCTTGATTGCGCCTAGTTGTTGGTGTATTGCAGCGTATCCGCTCATGCGTGTCATTACCATATATCGTAACGCATCATATGCATGGTCTTCCGCTTTTGTGTCCACATCTTCGCTGTTGGTTTTGGAGAGAGGTATTCCCGCAAGTTGTTTAATGATATGCTGGCAGGAAGAAAATATACGAAGACGTGGTTCATTGCTGTACGGGTCATCTCCCAAACGACGGTGCACTTCCATCTTACCTTGAATACGGTTACGGTCAGATGGCACCCACCTAACACCGGATCGCATCATGGTTTCTGCTATGGACGGACCCATGCCCGTCTTGTTCCAACAGGAAGAATCCAATACAGTATAATGAGGTAGCGGGTCAAGTTGTTCCGCTTCTAGTATTTTAGCGGCTAAGTCCTCCGCTGTCAAGTGTTTTGCATAAAGCTCACGATAAACCCAGATATTGTTATCCCAGTCAATAGCCCCCCAAAGAACGCACGACGGACTCGCGTAACCATAGTCGGCGGCACGTATGCGGGGCCAGTTGGTGGGAAGCTCAAAATGTTCGACCACATGACGCTCTCGTGAAAACTCTGGGAAGGCTGCTCCCTCTGCCACATCCCAATCCCCGTCAAGAAGTCTCTTCCGCTCAACTTCTGGGAGCGAACGTAACATGGCCTCGTATTGTCCGTCAGCCATGAGGTGGGGATTATCAGTCAACCGTGCAGGAACAAACTTGCGGTAGAACAACGGCTGACCTGCCTTATCGTGACCGTCAGGCCATACAAAAGGCTTCATCGTATCTATGTCATATGCAGGAAAAGGAGAGTTGTCCTTTTGCACATCGATGTACATCTTTTTAACCCACCAGCCACCTACACCGCCGGGGTTGGCTGTACACCGCATATATAGATTCTCTTGTAGTTCGGGATCGGTACTACGCAATCGTGAACGAAGGTAGTCCCAGACATAAGGAGTTGGGTATTGTGTAATCTCGTCGATACCTATCCAGTTAAAAGCCTGTCCCTGAAAACGGGTGACATCTTTGTCCCTGTCTAAGTAAGTAAACCACATGGTGGCACCTGACGGAAACACCCATGTTGATTTTGATTCACGAAACTTTGCACCGGGAAATGCTTTGGGGTACAGTTGTCGTGACTTGTCTATTAGTTCGGTTAGTTCGTCTAGGGTGCGTCTTAGGAGAAGACCCCTATGATTGGGATTATGGCAATAGCGTAAGGGATCAGCAAGTAAAGCAAATGACTTGCCACCGCCAGCCGCTCCCCCATATAAGACATCCCGCTCACCCGCTGAAAGAAACTCTTCTTGAGGTCCGGGATTAGCTTGGAAAACAACTTCAGAATCACCCACAAGGTCGGAAACGGATGGGGGTAGAACGGAGAGATCTCCCACGTCGATGACATTTGTTCCCTTTTCTGATACTCCCTTTTCGACTCTTCCAATTGTTTTTTCCAGCTTTCGGGCATAGGTTCTTTGTGCTTCTGCTTTTTTTGTAGCTTGTGTAGCTTTTTTCTTTGCTGCCCTCAAACGCTTCTGTGCCCCACGACGGGCACGTTCAGCGGTAGACAGTTGGTAGGTTCGTTTCTTTTCAGACAACGTTAGTCTTTCTCTGCAGACTTTTCCGCAGAACGACCTTTAGCATTAGGGTTGGCTTTGTTCCACATCTCCATACCCTTTTCAACTGCTTTTTCATCATCACCGTAAACACGAACAAGATGATTGTATGCATCTCTTCTGCTCATTTCTGTAAAATCAGTTCCCAGATCTCTTACAGATTGAACTATGTTTCCAAAAAATTCCATGACTAGTCCTTGTACTTTGGTTTTTTGCCACGATGATCTTTTCTAATTGCTATCTTCATACCATCTATATTTGTGTACTCTTGTCTCTTCTTTTTCTTGTCAAGAAGTCCCATCTTACCTGCAACGTAAGCTCCTGCTGCAGCTAACGGAGAACCAGATGCATCAGGGCCAGCACCAAACAAAACTTCACCGTAAGTACGATCCCCTAGCTTTCCTGTTTTATCATATTTACTAAGTTTTAATAATTCGCGCTTTTTAGCCATCGATCACGACCTCTTTCTTGGGTGGTAACAGGACTACGCCGTGTATTGCCTGTACGTTGTGGTTAATTTGTTCCTGCTTTGCCACCCCTACGCGGTTGAGGAGCGATTCGGCAGCTTTGAGGCGAAGATCATCACCTCTTTCGGGGGCGGGATTGTCTATAGTTGAAATAACACGGTTAGCTGCCTTCATTGCGTTGGTAGCTAAGATGGTTTTGGTACGTTCAACTATTTCATCAGCAAGAGTGGACTTCAACCATGCGGCTGAACCACGAGAATACCCAGCATCAATGGCGGCAGCAGTTACCTGACCGCCATTTTCAAATAGAAGTTCTAAGAATCGCTCCTGTTGGGGATTCAGTTCCTTCTTCTTGTGTGTCTGGGGAAGTAAATTCATCGTTTTCTTCCGAAACCAACTTGCAGCGGCTTCTTATTACGACTTCAAAGACCTGTCGTTCAAAAACGAACTTGGCCATTTCGTCGTTTCGGATCATACACTCTTTTTCTGTGAGGTATGGACCTTCTGTGTCCCTTATTTCACGACACAAATCCGGTCCAACGGCTAAACAGACAAGTATCCAAGATTCAAACATGTCTATTTTGTCCTTTTATTGTTGTGGGTAGGTCAGTTTGTAGCCTCAATCACCCAATGTCAAGCATTTTTGTNGNTTTTCGTCGGNATGTGCTANNTAAACCTGTGCCCACAACACAAGTATAGCCACCAAATACATGTAAGTCAACAATAATCGTATAAAAAAGTGTAATCGGGTGCTTTTTTCTTGACAAATCGCTATCTGAACTATACAATGGGACTAGATCCTGCCGGGAGATACACCACATCTCCCCCTACACGTTGGTTTCATGCCCCTTCGGTACACCCGCTGGGGTATTTTTTTGTCTAAACCACAGGGGATACCCCC
>FUFK010040836.1_pt1 | contig 41352 bp, 67 predicted proteins | sample 1021851 | NCBI WGS metagenome assembly FUFK01 (sample SAMEA51879418, study PRJEB19060) | metagenome
GATTTGCCTAGTACAATAAAAGAACAGTTGAAAAAGTGGGGTTTTGATACCTCAGAAATGGAGTAAATTATGAATAAGAGAAAATTACAAGCGGTTATAAACCGTATACAAGATGATGTAAACACACTAGAAACATCATTAAAAAGTAAATATGAAAAGCGTGAACAGTTAGACGTTGAAACTATGGAAGACCAATATGGTCATGAAGTAATTGATGTAGAAGTATATCACATAGACCTAGAAATAGAAAGCATAAATGGTAGTATTGGAGCNTATGAGGACGTNTTAAAAAGNCTTGATATGCTAATAGAATCAATTGANAATTAATTAGATAACTTACAAATAAAGAGTATAACAAAAGGGAGTATATAAAATGATAGGAACACATAGAACAACCATAACAAATATACCAATGGAAACAGAACAGTCAAGACTAATAGTGACGTTTCATAATACAGCAGTAGTACAAGTAGTTAATGATAGATATGTAATATTAAATAGTGGCGGTTGGAGTACACCAACAACAAAGCGCAGAATGAATCAAGCTTCAGATGTATATAAATTAAATTACTTAGTATATCAAAAGGGTTGGGTATGGTATGTACAAACACCTAAGCAGATAAGCGAGTTTAAGGATAATATTATTATAGATAAATTAAATGGTGATATACTATATAGACTTCCATAGTTCGCACTATACATAGCCCACAATAACCCCACAAAAAAAGCCCCGACTGTAATGGTTGGGGCTTGTCTTTTACTAAACAATTATAAAATTCTAGCTAACTATTATAATGTTGGATTTTTTACAGAATTTTCAACCTAACTACGAGGGTACCACAGGTTTTTAACGGGGTGGGGGCAGGTAAAANAACAGTCACACACATTCTAATACTATTTTTAAAAGTTTCCCTTTTCTTTATTATTATTACTAATTATTATAGCTGTTTTGGTGAGTTTTGGGTAGAGACTATCTAATCCCCTTATAATAAATACAAAGAGATTAGTCTCAATTCCCATATAGCTGTTTCGGAGCCTGTTCATTATGGTAGGGTAATCTTTTCTGTTACTAGCTCAATTACCTTCGACTTGCTTCTGACTGTGTAACTTATCCCCTTCTAGTAGTCAATTCTTAGTGCTATACGCTAGAAGTGTTTAACCAACCCATATAGCGCAGTAATATTACTAAAAATAAATATTGTATGCAATAATAATTAATTGAATGTATATTATTTTAATGGAAATCAAAAAGATAAAAGGTGTAGAACATAGGCTATATGATAGTCATGAAGAGTTTTGTGCCTTTCAGGGTGCGTTAACACCTAAACCTGACTGGCGTAAGGCTAATGAAGGTGATTGGGTTTACACAGATGACCATTATGTAGTGCAAATCCTTAAAGTATACTACATTACAGTCCCCAACTCTAAAGAAAAACGTAAGTGTGTGCGCACAATATGCGGTAGTTTTGTATGTAAGCAGAAAAATGCGCAGATATTAGGGGAAAATGGCGTTGCAGAGAATATATATACGTTTTCTGGCAATTATGAGTCTATAAATAAGATACGTTCTACTAAATTGTCATCTAAAAAGCTATTATTTGCTAAATATGTGGCGGCAGGGATAGATATGGAAGAAGCTTACAGTCGTGTGTACCCTAAAGCTAACGATAAGCAGTATATCCGCAATGCGGCTAACAAATTACTACAACAAAAAAAGGTAATGCAAATGGTAAAAGAAGAAATATCATTAATATTAAAAGAAGAAGGTGTTACACCAGAATATATTATACAAAAGTATAAAGATATAGCAGATGTTTCAGAAAGAGACCAAGACAGGCTTAGAAGTTTAGATGCTTTAGCTAAGATGTCTGGTTTATTTGAAACAGAAAAGAAACGTGAAGAATTAACTGTATGGGCTGGTTTCAGTCCTGAACAACTGGAGGCTATTAAAGGTGGGGAAACCAAAGTACTTGCACATAAAGAAAAAGAGTGATATATCTGATAAGGTAGACCCTTGTCCTATATGCGAAAAGAATTTATACTATGATGAAGATTGTAGTAAAAGAATAGGTGTTATAGAGCCAAATGGTGAGATAGAATCATGGAAATGTCCAGCATGCAAATCAGAGTTTGATTTAGACGATAATATTTTGTATATTTATGGCAGCGAAACAGAAGGTGGGCAAGCATGAAAGTTAAAGATGCAAGACTAAGAAGAGCAGGAGTTAGTGGTTATAACAAACCTAAACGTACACCTGGACATCCCAAAAAGTCTCATATTGTTGTTGCTAAAGAAGGTGACAAAATAAAAACTATAAGATTTGGACAGCAAGGAGTTAAAACTGCTGGCAAACCAAAAAAAGGCGAGTCTCAAAAACAAAAGAACAGAAGAAAATCTTTTAAAGCTAGGCACGCTAAAAACATCGCTAAAGGTAAAATGTCTGCTGCATATTGGGCAGATAAAGAAAAATGGTAAGGAGTTTGTATGGCTAGAGGTAAAAAAAGTACTGTTAACAAAGCAGGTAACTATACTAAACCAACTATGCGTAAAAGACTTTTTGAGTCTATAAAAGCTGGTAGCAAAGGCGGAAGAGCAGGGCAATGGTCAGCTCGTAAAGCACAAATGCTAGCTAAACAGTATAAAGCTAAAGGCGGAGGGTATAAGTAATGCCAGGTTATTCTAAAAAACAAATGAAAATTGCAAGAGCTGCAGAACCTAGAAATAAAATTACTGCTGCTGATTTTAAAGCATTAAAGTCTAATGACGCTCGTAAGCGTATGAAAAAGATGAAATAACTATGGTTTTAAAAAAATCACAAAAATCATTAAAAAACTGGACAGAGCAAGAGTGGGACTATATTAGTGCTGCAGACAGAAGAAAACCTAAATCAGAAAGAGGAAGGTATTTACCTAAATCTGTTAGAAAAAGTTTAACACCATCTCAAAAAGCTGCTGAAAACAAAAAAAAGAAAACAGCTACAAAAGCAGGAAAACAAAAAGCAAAATACGGTAAAGCTGTTAAAAGTAAAATGAAGGGGATGTATTGATAGTTAAAAAAATTGACATTGGTTCAATAATTACAATAGGCGTAGTTCTTATAGGTGCTGCAATATCTTATGGAACAAACTTTAATAGAATTAGTAATTTAGAAAATAAAGAACAAAACATTGTAAAAAAAGTTCAATCTAATGAAAAAAGTATAGTTAACTTAAAAATTAGCGTTGCTAAGATAGAAACTCAACTTGACGATAGATTTGATAGATTAGAAGATATACTTATGGGTTTGGAATGATGAAGTCTTTATTAAAAACTTTACAAGAAGAAGCTTATTTAAGAAGCACTAAACCTAATTATGAGCATTTAGCAGAAATATTAGCTAGACAAAAAATGGAAGGCGAGTATAGTTATAGCGGACCATCATACAATCAAGCTTTTTCTGATAAATTAATTGACGATTTTGGTGGCTCTTGGTTAAGTAGAAGTATACAAGAAGTGCAAACTCCTGATGGACCAAGAAATTATTTAGGAGAAGATATGGCCTTTGATAGAAATACATCTAGACAATTATCAAGTATAGATGCTGCGCTTAGGTCTGTTATGTTTCCAGCAGATTCAATTACAACAGATGAATTAAGGCTATTACAACGTCATGGATTATTTGAAGATAAGTAATACTTTTTAAAAATTATATTTATGGAGTTAAAATGAAAATTAAAGGTGTAGATGTATCAAGTTTAAATATTAAACAAAGAAATGCTATGAAAAGACATTCTGTTCATCATACAGGTAATCATTTAAAGTCTATGGTTGATGCTATGAAAAAGGGCGCAACATTTGGCCAGTCTCATAAAATGGCTATGAAAAAGGTTGGCAAGTAGTTGATAGTGTCTAAGTTTATAGTAAATGCTATAGCAACAAAATTAGCTAAACATTTTAGTTTAGATAAAATTATGTCATATGTATTTGATGAAAATGATTTAGATAAGAAAGTTAAAGAGATTGAAGGTAGGATTGAGTTACTAGAAGTAATGCAACAATTGCCTAAGAAATTTAAATGTGAATGTGGTAAGGAGGGATAATGCCAAGATTTGGAAGTAGGTCTAGAAAAAACTTAGCAACATGCGATGAAGATTTACAAGATTTATTTAATGAAGTTATTAAACACGTTGATTGTTCGGTTATTTGCGGGCATAGAAATAAACAGGAGCAAAACAAAGCTTTTGAAAAGAAAAGAACTAAAGTCAAATATCCTAATGGTCGTCATAACGCTAAGCCTTCTATGGCTGTTGATGTTGTTCCCTATCCTATTGATTGGGATGATAGAGAGCGTTTCCACCTTTTTGCTGGCTTTGTCTTGGGCATTGCTCAGTCTATGGAAATAAATATTCGTTGGGGTGGTGACTGGAATAAAAACTTTGAGGTAGATGATAATAATTTTGATGATTTTCCTCATTTTGAACTTGTAAAGGATTTTTAGTATGAAACAAAAACAAGCTGGATACAAATACGAAGACTTTAAATCTCAACCTTATCGTGAACGTAGTCTNTTAGAGGCTTTNTATAACTATGGAGCATATGGNGTTTCTCCAAGTGAACTAAGAGGTGCTCACTCAGAGATAGACAGATTAATAGAAAATGCAGACCCTAAAGCTAAAATAGCAGAAGTTGCAACTATATCTATGGGTGAAGACATAGAAAGGTTATTTAGAGTTTTAAATCCAGATAGCACAATAAAATTAATATCAAATTTAGGTCATAGATATTATGATGACGATAGATATGGTAGCCTAGATAATGCTCTTAGAGCTAGAGCAGTTCAATCAATGAAAGAAAGACCAGAATATAAAGGGATGGATAAAAACTTAGCTGCATTTTTATTAGCGGCCGCCAGAAACAACCCTTATCAACCTTAATGGCCAATTTAAATCTTAATGGAAATGTTAGTAAAAATGAAGAAGCTCTTCATTTAGCATACAATGATTTAATTACATTTGGAAAACTTTTTAGCCCACAAGATTTTTTAGCCTCAGCTACTCCAGACTTTCATAAAGAAGTAGGAAATTTATTTTTAAGTCCTACAAAACAACAATTAGCATTAGTATTACCTAGAGACCATGCAAAATCTACATTAGCTGCAACAGCTATTATGCATAAGTTTTTGTTTGCAAGTAAAGATAAACCACAGTTTATAGCATGGGTAGGTGAAGCGCAAGACCAAGCTGTAGATAATATATCTTGGATTCAAAACCATATATATAGTAATCCAGCTATACATTATTATTTTGGAGACCTTGAAGGCGATAAGTGGACTAAAACAGAATTTACTTTAAAAAATGGATGCAGAATGATTGGTAAAGGTGCATCTCAAAGATTAAGGGGTAAAAAACAAAACTCTACAAGATATACTGGAATTGTACTTGATGACTTTGAATCAGAGCTAAATACTAAAACTCCTGATTCTAGACGTCAGATTAAAGAGTGGGTTACTGCTGCAGTATATCCTGCTATTGATTTTGATAAAAAAGGATTTTTATGGTGTAATGGAACTATTGTTCATTATGATAGTTTTTTAAATGGACTAGTCACTAAACATCAAGAATGTCAAAAAACAGGTGAAGAGTTTGCTTGGGAGGTGTTTACTAGAAAAGCAATAGAGGATGGAACTCCTATATGGCCTTCAAGATGGCCTGTTAAAAAATTAGAAGAACGTAAGCAGTTTTACATAGATTCAGGTACACCTGCAAAGTTTTACCAAGAGTATATGAATCAGGCTAAATCGCCTGAAGACCAAATATTTAGTGAGGAAGATATAAATAATGCACAGTATAAAGGTTATGCGAGATTTGATAATGAATATGATTCATGGTACATTAAACTGGATGACGGGAGAAAAGAATACGTTAATATATACATTGGTGTTGACCCTGCCTCAACAGTTGGTGCTAGGAACGACTATAGTGTTATTATGGTTATTGGCGTTACTGATAGCCATGATTACTATGTTATTGAATATTGGAGGGAACGAGTTTTACCGATGGACTGTGCTGACAAGATATTTGAAATTACAAAACGATACCAGCCGATACGAAGAATAAATATAGAAACTATAGCATACCAAGAAATGTTAAGAGACTATGTTATGAAACGTAGTAAAGATGAAGGAATGTTTTTACCAGGCATAGAAAAAGGTATTAAAAATTATAACCAAAAGAAAAAGGATAGATTATTTGAAGGCTTACAACCAATGTTTAAAGCTGGAGCTGTACACATTAAAAAAGAAATGCATGAATTTATTGGTGAATTACTAGATTTTCCTAAAGGTAGTCATGATGATACTATTGATGCATTTTGGCTTGCTACACAGTTTGCTAAAGGTCAAGCTAAAAAGAAAAAGAAATCAAAAAGCAAGTCTGGTGTTTGGACAAAACCAAGAAAAGCATATAATTGGTTGACTGGAGCAAGAAAGTAATCTTATATTATACACTATGATACAAGAAGATTTAAGGGTAAAAGACATAAAACAACTATTCGATAGGTGGAAAGATGCCCGAAAAGAATGGGATACTGCCGCTAGAGAAGATATTGACTTTTATTTAGGTAATCATTTCTCTCAAGCAGAGCTTGATGAGCTCGACTCAAGAAATCAATCATCAATGCCAATGGATAGACTTTATGCTGCTATTGAACAGTTTAAAGCTATTATTACATCTAAGCAACCAAAATTTAGCGCAATCGGAAGAGAAGACTCTGATAGTAAAATGGCTAATGTTTGGAAAACTATATTAGAATATATTTGGGATAAGTCTGATGGTAATGAAGTATTCAAGCAAGTAGTACATGATTATGCTATTACTGGTCTTGGATATTTTTATGCATATCTTGATAGAGATGGTGACTTTGGTAGAGGTGAGGTAAAATTTACATACGTTGACCCTTTTAGAGTTTATGTAGACCCTAACTCAAGACATAAATATTTTGATGACGCTTCAGGTATCATAGTATCAACAATACTAAGTAAACAACAATTAGTAGATTTGTATCCACAAATGACTCAACCAATAAACGAAGAGTCAGATAAATTATTAATAGACGAAATACAAACATTTGATAAAGAGGAGGATTATCCTGATGCAACCAATAAAACAACTATGGAAAGCTTTACTCCAGATAATGTCAAAGATAAAGACTATCATAATGAAAAGTATAGACTTCTTGAACATTACAAAAAGGTAAGAGTTCCTTATTATAGAGTTGTAGATTCTAGGAGTGGTGATGAAAGAATCATGACTCAAGAACAGTTTGCTGCAATGGCTCAAGATAGAGATTTTGCTGCAGCTATAGAAAATAAATTAATTGATTTTGTAGAAGTAACACAAACAAGAATAAAATTAACATGTACTGTTGGGCAAATAGTTTTATATGAAATGATATGTGATACAGATATTTATCCAATCATTCCAGTTCCTAACATTTGGACTAATACTCCATATCCAATGAGTGACGTAAGAAAAAATAAAGCATTTCAAAGGTTCCTCAACAAGACGGTATCTCTTATCACATCACACGCACAGGCTTCAGCAGGCTTAAAACTGCTAGTTCCCCAAGGTAGTGTTAGCGATATTGAAGAACTTGAAAGAGATTGGGCAAATCCTAATGCTACTATCGAATATGACCCATCTTTTGGGGAGCCTCATTTTCCAGCACCACAGCCTTTATCAGGTAGTATATTATCGTTACCTAAAATGATTGAAGGTTATATTGATTTAAATATTGGTATTTTTGAAATGATGCAAGGTAGCTCAGAAGCAGCTCCCAGAACTTACTCAGCTACAATGATGATGGAGAATGTAGGTCAAAGACGTTCAAAATCTAAACTTAGAGATATTGAAGGTTCAATGAAAAGATTAGGTCAAGTTGTATATAATATGGCTAGACAACATTATACATTTAAGAAAACATTTAGAATAGTTCAACCTAATAATGATATAAGCGAATATACAGTAAACAAACGTTTATATGATGACAAAACCAATGAGTTGATGACAATAGAAAATGATATAACAGTAGGTCAGTTTGATATACGTATTCTTGGAGGTTCTACATTACCATCTAATAAATATGGTGAGTTCCAATTGTATATGGAAGCTTATCAAGCTGGATTAATAGATAGGGTAGAAGCATTGAAGAAAACAGAAATTTTTGATAAACAAGGGGTATTGCAAAGAACTGACGAAATTGGTAAATTACAAGGTATGCTTTCACAAGCACAACAAGAACTTAAAAAGCTTTCAGGCGACTTACAAACTGCAGATAGAGAAAGTATTGCAGCAAGAAAACGTACTGAAGTTGAAAAATTCAAAAGTCAATTGGCAGAGCAGAAGTATGAATCTCGTGCCGCTAACAGATTGGCAACAGGTAGGTTAAAAGACGCAGTTAAACTTGAGTCAGAGAAATTACGTATGAATAGTAGTGAAGCTCAAAGAAGACGAGAGAGATTGCAGAAAGGAAACACAACTAATGAATGACGCATATGAAAACGGACATCTTGAAGGTGAAACCGTTGATAATGTAGGGCAAGACGATAACTCAAATACGCAAGAGAGTTCTAACAACTGGGAAGAACAAGCAAAGTACTTCCAAAGTGAAAAGGATAAACTCGCAGCGGAAAACTCTAAACTAAAGCAATACGAGCAAATTGGACAATTGTTGGAGTCTAGACCAGATATTACTCAAACTATAACTAGTATGGTAGAAGGTCAAGGCCAACCAGCACAACCAGAATCGCAACGTATAGCATTAGATAAAGATGAATTTGACCCATGGGAAGCCTATAATGACCCTCAGTCTAAATCGTACAAATTCAGACAGCAAGAACTACAAGACTCTATAGATGGAGCTGTTAACCAACAAATGCAAGGATTACAAAGAACTCAAGGTGAAATGAAATTAAAGACCGAACTACAACAGAGAGGCTTAAGCCCACAAGAAGTAGACTCTTTTATGAATTTTGCTAATCAGAATCCTGCTGAGTATGGTGTTGATGGCGCTATTAAAATGTGGAGAGCTGTAGAAGCTAATGAAACTGAAGAGCAACAAAAACAAAATCCATTAGACGGTGTACGTCAAACTCAAGGAACACCAGCACAAGGCGGTGTATTACAAGGACAAGCTCCTGAAACTCCTAAGACTGACGAACAATCTATGTGGGATAGAGTTTTAAATGCTGGCAGTCGTACGAATGTATTGTAAATAATATAAAACGGTAAAGGAGATAACATGCCGACATTTAATCAAGGGCAAGTTAATTTTGGAACTCCAGGAGGCAATACTACAGATAGTGCTAGTTTAAGCACAAGAAGACTGTATGACTTTAGCGATAGAATCGCAGACTTAGCCCCAGATGAGTCACCATTTTTTGTATACTTGTCAAAAGTAGGAAAAGTACCTACAACTGATTCTCAGTTTAGGTTTTTAGAAGATAGAACGAAAGTTCATATGACAGACCGTAGTTTTTTAGTTAAAGGTGGTCAAACACTTGCAGCTGCAGGCAGTAATACAACTTTATTAGTTGATACTTCAGGTGGTGCTAGTGTAGACTTTTTAATTAAAGGTATGGTTATACAGTTTGCGCAAAATGTAAATTTAGATGGTGGCGCAGACACAGAAGCTATTACTCAAGGTATAGCTAGAATCGAATCTGTTTCTCATGGTTCATCTGATACATCAATTGTTGTAAAAACAATAGAAGCTTCTAGTGGTAGTACAACTACATTAGATGATAATGGTGAAGCTGTTGTTATTGGTACATCATACGAGCAAGGCTCAGGTGCACCAGATGTATTTTCACAAAAGTTAGATGATGGATTTGGTTACACTCAAATCTTTAAAACAGCTTGTGAAATGTCTAACACAGCTAGAGCTACTGTATACAGAGGTTATGCTGATGAATGGGATAGAATATGGAATCTTAAATTAAGAGAACATAAAATCGACATTGAAAGAGCAATGCTTTTTGGTATGAAAGGTAGCAGAAGTGGTATTCAATATACTGATGGTATAGTTGGTCACATTATTAAAAATGGAACAGCAAGTATATCAACTGATGGTACTATTGGTAGTTATTCTGAATCTGCTCCATTCTTAGCTTCTTATGCTACATCTGAACTAACATATGATGGTTTATTATCAGCGTTTCAAGTAATGTATGACCCTGCTAGAGGCGGTTCTGATAAAAAACTTTGTTTAGTATCTAGACCAGTAATGGCACACTTTAATAAGCTAAGTGGATTTATGGCTAATTCATTAGACAATAATGACCAAAGATATAACTTCCCTTCTAGCAAAGGTTCGTTTGGCCACACAATATTATCAGTTGATACTGTGTTTGGTTCAGCATCTATGGTAGCAGAGCCATTATTTAGAAATAATGCTTCTGGACACATGGCTTTTGTTGATTTAGACCAAGTAGCTTATAGACCTCTTGTAGGTAATGGTATGAATAGAGATACTTCAATTACAACTAATGTGCAACAGGCTGATGAAGATTTACGTAAAGATATGATTCTAACAGAAGCAGGTCTTGAAGTAACTTTACCAGAGACTCACGCACTAATTAACTTGGAGGGTGTGTAAAATGAGAAGTGATTTTTTAAATGAAAATAGTAATTTTACAGGTTCTCACAAATTAAAAGTAAAAGAACTTTTAGCAGCATCTACATTAACAGAAGCTGATTCTGGTTCTATATTTCTTTTAAATTCAGCTACAGAATTTGCAACAACTTTACCAGCAGTTGCTACTGCAGGTGCAGGTTGGTATTGTAAGTTTGTAGTTAAAGCCGCTCCTTCTAGTGCTTCATACACTGTTATAGAAGGTGAAGGTTCTGATGCTGATGTTATTATTGTTAACGGTATTAACGAATTAGAAGTTGATACTAGTGATGATGGAGTGTTTAGCGCTGGATGTTCAACAGTTACTTTTGCAGATGGCGTTGCCATTAAAGGTGACTTTATAGACGTTTGGTGTGATGGCTCTAACTATTACGTTTCAGGGCAAACTAAAGCTGATGGTGGGATAACTGCTTCATAAACCAAAACAATAAGGTTTAATAGTTTTGTAGAACTATGGGGTAAATCATATAAAAGGTTTACCCCGAATCTACTAAGAATTTTTAATAACAGTACGTTCATGCTCATGCCAGAGCTTAAAGTACACTCAAAAGGAGAATAAAATGGCAAAAACAGAATTACATAAGTTTACGGTAGTTGAAAAGTTAAACAAAATGGATGTTGACTTAATTACTATAACACCAACAGTATCAACAGGCTCTACTGATGCAGCAGGAGATTTATTATTTGATTCTTTAGAAATACCAAATGCAGTAGCAGTATCAGGAGGAACTGGAATATTACAATCAGTAAACGTCTTTCATAAAGGAGACCAGAATGTAGTATTTGATTTATTGTTTTATCAAGTAACAAAAGATTTAGGAACTGCAGGCGCAGCATTAACATGGGGCGGAAGTAGTGAGACAGACAATGCAGATGCAGCTGTATTATTAGGCCATGTTTCTGTAAGTGATTGGTCTGACCTTGTAGATGTACAAATTGCAACTAAAACTAATATAGGTTTAGTATTAAAAGCTGCGGAAGGAACTCAAAGTATATTCTGTGCAGGTGTATGTAGAGGTGCGGCTAGTGGAGACCATTCAGTAGCTACTAATATTGACATTAGATTAGGCATAGTAAAAGATTAATGTTTACATCTAGAAAAATAACCACTATGGGTGGAAATAAATTAAGAGATGATTTTTCACTTACATTTGACGGTTCTGATGACTTTGTAGACTTTGGGGCAGATTCTAGCATAGCAATTAATTCGTCTGCTTTTACTGTATCTTTTTGGGTTAAATTTAGTTCATTAGAAACAATGTGTTTAATTGGTAAAGGCGCAAGCTTGTCTTCAAATAGTAGTTATAAAGGATTTGCTGTATCATATTTAGGCAATAAAATTTACCTTGACTGTCATGAAGGTGTAGGGACATATCATAGAGATAGTTGTTTTACAAATGCAGTTATTACAGACACTAACAGATGGTATCATGTAACCGCTGTTAGACCTGCAGGTAACGCTAATGGTAGAACAATTTATATTAATGGAGTAGATGAAACAGTATCTGGTAAAGGCGACAATAATGATACTGATGATTTAGATGATGCAAGCGTAAACCTTTTTGCAGGTAAAGCTTCTCAAGGTTCGAATAGATATGCTCCAGCAATAATATCTGATATTGCTCTTTACAAAGGTATTGATATGAGTGTAACTCAAGTTAGAACTTTATATAATGGTAGAGAACCTTACAACCATGCAGAAGGCTCTATGTCAACTTATTTAAGTGGATGGTGGAGAATGGGTGATGGTTTAGAGCATGGTTCTGGAACAACTATTTTTGATATGAGCACTAATACTAATAATGGTACTATGACAAATATGGCTGCAGATGATTTTATAGGAGACACTCCATAATGTATGAAAATAGAAAATGGGTAATAATAAATATTTCTGATGTTACAGATGAAATGTTAGAAAACTCTATACAAACATCAGCAGACACATTAAGACAATCATTAGATGGTACTAAAGCTATACTCAAATGGGATGGAAATACTCCAGATTGCTTTGATGGTATGACGACATACTCACATAGTGAAATTTTAACAGAACTAGCAACAAGTTCTTGGAGTGAAGATGTTGAATAAAAAATATAAAAAACCTTTAAGCGCTATTAAAGGCGGTAAAATGAAAGGGCCTTCTCATAAAGATGGTGGTATTATTATTGAAGTAGAAGGTGATGAAATTGTAATTAATAAAAATAAAAATAATGCAGCTGGGATACATGAAAAAAAATTATTAGCATTAAATAACAATCCTAATGATTATATTATAGTTAAGAAATCGCAGTATAATTGGCCATCTAAAGATGCCAGGAAAAGGGGAAAGTAAATGCCTAATATTAAATTACCTTATAATCCACAAGGGATAGAGCTATCTAATAGATTAGCAGAAGAAGTAAAAAATGTAGGTGGAGAAATAGTTCAAGACATGCCTACAAATGATGCTATGGAAAGAAATACTAACATGGACATGCCAACTTATGAAGCTGGTGGAATGGCAGATATAGATGCTATGGGTTATTACAGAGGTGGAAAAGTTAAAGAGTATATGATGGGTGGTTCTGTACCTGGTGCAGTTAATCCTATGACAGAAGATGCTGTAGGTCAGATTGAAGGAAAGGTTTATAAAAAATAATGGCTATATTTATTTATTGTGAAAAATGTAATAAAACTGTAGAGCCTAACTCTTGCAAGCATAAAGTTGAACTTAAAAGAGACTCTATGAGAAATTATATTAATATGAGAACTACATGGAGCGGTCAAACTAAAGTTGAGTTTTCTAGTAAAACAATGTCACAAGATATAGCAGATAGGAATAGAGTATAGTGGCAAATTTAGATGTACAAATACAAGATTTAGTAGGTGAGACAATGACAGACCAATCTGCAATGGATACTTTTTTGTCTGATGGCTTGGCTCAACTTTACAATATTTTACCTCCAAATAAATTAGCTGAGTGTGCAACATCAACAACATTGAGTAACTCTCCTGCTACTTTAGATTTGGATACTGCAACAATAGGCCCTATTTTAAGTGTAGTAAGAAAAAACTCTAGAGGTTTTAGTCAAATATGTAGACAAGTATCTTCTTCTATGTCTTCTAGAATAACTGATACAGAAGATTTGATGCACGTAACAGATAGCGACCCTGTTTATTTTATTAATAATGCAGTATTAAATGTTTATCCAGACCCTACTGCGTCTCAAACAGCAGATGTATACTATTTACCACTAACAAGCATTAATGCTGATGGTGGCAGTACTATTGATAACCTTTCAAATGATATGCAATACATAGTTGTTTTATACGCTGCAATTAAATCAGCTGAACATTTATTAGCTGAAGAAGAAGACGCAGAACTATATACTCCAATGATAACAAGTCTAAAGCAAGACTATGCTCAAGCTATACAAACTATAGGAGCTAATATGAAGCAGTCAGGAGGCAAAGGTGAAAGTTAAAGATTTAATTCAACAAATAGAGTATACAATGGGTAGACAACCTGAAAAATATATAATACAATTAATAAATGATGCTTTAATGGATATGTCAGGTAAAGTACAACATTATACTACAGAAAAAATACAAAATTTAAATTCAAAACAAAGATGGTATAAATTAGATGACTCTGTTATAGATGTAACAAGAGTAGAAATTTTAGATAACAATGACAGATATGTGAGAATACCAATGTTAGCAGACTCACATAAATTATTAAAAGATGATACAGACCAAACGTCTGACTCATTAAAATAGGAGTAAAAAATGGCAAGTACAGTAACAGCCTCAACAATGACAGTTACAATATCTGAGTCAATAACACTAAACGGTAAAAATCAAGGTGGAACTAATACTTTTAATATTTCAAGTATTTCTGATATATTTCAAAGAATAGTTAGTTGTACAGCAAGTCAAACTACTACAGTAGCAACTTTTAATTCAGATGTACATGGTGCTGCTGGAGCTATTGATATTGAAAATAGCAAATATATAAGAGTTACAAACCTGGATGACACTAATGCTGTAGAGTTAGCTATAGTAGGAGCAGCAACACTTTATCAGGTAAAACTAGCTGCAGGTGAAAGTCACATACTTGGTAGTGCTGATGATTTAATGTTATCAGAAGCAGATACATCACCTAGCTTTGGTACAATGGCTGATATAGCAAGTATACAAGTAAATCCTGGTGGTAATGCTGTTGATGTTCAAGTTTTTATTGCATCAACATAGGAGATTAAATGGCTATAAATAAAAGAAGCTATCCAAATAGTTATTTTGCATGGTATAATGATGATGACAGATTAGCTGTTGTATGTAAAGTTATATCTAATGATGTTAGTGACACAACTGAAACTACAATAGATAAATATGATACATTTACTGGCAGTAGTGTAACAGATGGTTTACGTATACATACTCATTCTAAGTATGGTAAAGTAGAACAGGTAGAAGATGATTTAAAAGCTAATTCAGGTTTAGATACTTCATTGCATGCATCTATTATAGATTATATAAAATCTAGACTATTAGAAGATGTAGGTGATTTACAAAGAGCAGGGTATTATAGAAATAAATATGAACGTACTATTAAAAAATATCCTCATAGAAAAAGTGGAGTAAGGTCTTTATCAGTACCTAGGTTATAGTATGGATATATTTCAAGTAATAGAACAGTTTGGGGTGCCAGTTGCAATGACAGTAGCTTTTGGTTATTTTATATGGAAACAAAATAATTGGATTCAAGACGACCTAAAAAAAGATTTAGATGATGCTAATGATAGGTTTGAAGGTATTGTTATAAAGCTAATAGATTCACAAAAACAAATGCAATTAGAGCAGAAAGATATAAAAGCAAGCTATAGAGCAATTGTAGAAATACTTGCTGCATTAAGTGGTAATGGTTTAAAAGAAAGATTTTTAAAAAACAGAAAATACGAACAACACTAAAGTGTTATAAACAAGGAGCAATCAATGTCAGGTTTTGGTAAAATAGTTGCTGGATATATATTCAATGACGATATGAAAGAAAAATTAATTAAAAAAATGAATGATAATGTGGATATTCCACTTATATCAGAAAAGACAGAAGAAAAAATTTTAAATGCAATATGGGATTCTGTTGAAGAAGTAGTTAAAGAAGCTTTAATAGAAGATTAAATGCCTAAAAAAATATACCATATAAAATCTTTTGATGGTGGTATTAATAAAAAGGCTGACCCAAGAGACATTAGTGATAAAGAGTTAGTAGAAGTTACTAACGCAAGCGTTTCTAATATAGGTAGAATTACAATGCCTGGAGATGGAAAGTCTGCATTTGCAACTGTCAATGAAGAAGATGTTTTAGTTAGCCCTACAGCTAATCAAGAATTAGGAACAATGATTAATAATACACCTATATCTCCAGGATATGGGTTATTTTCATTTACCCATGACTATAACTTTGATAATACTACCTCAAACACAGAGCCTGAACAAATTAATACAGAATATATGTGCATTAATGATGGTGCGCATATTGACGTTTGGACAGATACAAAAACAACAGCACATAATCATTGGAAACAAAGTTTAATTAAATTAGGTCATGTGCATGATACAGGTTATGATGGTACTAGTGAAAATTTAATAAATCTTAATACTGTTAAATCTATTTATTACAAAGCAGATAATGGCATTAGAATATGTGACGCTAATTTTGGGGAAGAACAAATACAAGCTTTAACAAATGGTGCAATTACATCAGACGCAACTACACAATTTAATGTTGACTCAGGGCACGGTTTACAAAAGAATGAATATATAAAAATTGATGCAGAAATAATGAAAGTTACAACTTCAGGTTCTACTCAAATAACTGTAGAGCGAGGCAGATTTGGTACAAAAATAGCAAATCATGTTGACGATTCTTCAATAACTAGATTAAATGTTCCTAAAATACTTTGTCACATTAAACGCCCAATGCTAGATAAAGCTGGAGCTAACGTTACTATAAATAGATGGATTCAAGATGTTCAAATGCCTGAACCTCCCAAGTATGACGCTTTAACTGTTTTTGACGCAAATATTATAGGGTATGATGGAACAAACCTTACAACGCAAGGTATATATCCATCTGAACCAGAAAAAGTTAATTTAGGCATTTCTTTAAATTATGGTGGAGAAAATGCTAGATTAGCATTTAAAGATGGTATAACTGTTACTTCTGACACAACAAGTACTGAAACTGTTGTTACTATTACATTAGCTGCTGAAACTGACGATGGTACATCAACAGAAGCGGTTGATTTAACATCTTCAACTTATAATTTTGCTGTTGGTAAATTTATATCTATAGAAGGAGCTACAGGAGAAGGGACAGCTTTAAATGGAGTTTTTGAAATTGTAGGTTTTGGAGATAATACAGGAGAAGTAAAAATTGCAGCCGACACAGATGTTGTAGGTTATGTACAAACTGGTGAAGAAATTGTAATACTTGAAGATGAAATAATGGATGACAATTTAAAAAATAAATATATACTTGGAATGTCATACATGTATGATGGTGGTGGTTCAGCTTTACAAGAGTCTGATATTACTACAGCATTATTTAATTCAGGTCCTAATTTAATATTTCCTGATAATACATTTAGAACAAAAGGTACTGCAATACCTATGTTTAGAACTATTAGAGGTACAGGTGACGATATGCATAACATAGGCAATAACCTAATATCTAATGATACCGCTAATAATAGTACGTTTGATAGTAACGCAGGTAATTGGGTTGCTCATGGTTCTAGCGTTTCAGTTAGTCATTCTTCACAAAAATTAGTAGTTGCATGTACAGGAACAACTTCTGCTGAACAAGGATGTAAACTTCCTGCGGTTAGTATTAGTGGCTCTGAAGATGGAACTATAACTCAAAGGGTAGCTTATAAAATTTCAGCTGATATAGACATGACTACCCCAAGTAGTGGTACACAAAGCATTTTTTTTAAACTTGGAGGAACTGCAACTAGCGCTTTATCAATTAGCACAACAGAATCAACAATAACTGGAACTGTTATTGCTTCTGCGGCTAATGAAGATTTAATAATATACACAGCAACTGCTACAGATATTACGTTTACAGTTGATAATGTTAAAATTGAACCTGCAGTTGCAAATTTAGATGAAAATAATACACATGATATTGATTGGGTAAGCCCTGGGCTTGTAACATCTAGCTCATTTCGTAACTGGATATATTATGAAACTCAACCAGAAACGCCTATAGAAGTTGAAACAGAATATCATGTTTCAGGGTCTGTTTATGTCAACAATGCAAACTCTGGTACTGAAGAAATAAGAGTTTATGTTGGGGTTGGTCCTGGAGCATTTGATGTTAGCGATACAGGTACTGGAAGTCAAGCAGCTGTGCCTGTAACACGAACATTTTCAGCAGACTTTAGTGGTTTAGTTGAATTTGCAGGAATTGCTAAAACCGCTAGCAGTGGAGCTGTTGATGCAACAGTTCCCGTTGCTATTCAAATAAGAAATTTTAGCTCTGGAACAAATAGTGAACATATAAAATTACACTCAATTAATGTAACAAAAGTAAATTTACAACCTATGTCTCAATCAAATGCAATAGACTTAAGGTCAGTAAAAAATATATCTAAAAGTTACATAGCATTTTTATGTAACAATTCTAAAGTTGGCGGAGCTTTCGAAGACAGCACAATTCCAGCAAATACATGGAACGAGCGTATTGAAGGTTTTAGAATTTATATGAAACAAGTTGACATTATTGGTGGGGGTTTGGCAGATGAGTGGACAATGTTATATGATGTTGACTTAAAAGATGGCACATATGTAATGCACGCTAAAGATAGCGATGAAGAGACTTTAAGGTTAGGTGATATATCTAGCAACACATGGAATGCAACTAGCACTAATGATAACCATGCTCTTGTTACAGGCAATGTAACTGGTGACTCAATTAAAGTTCCTCCAACACTTACCTATGAATCGCAAACTGGATATAAAGCTGGAACAAATTTATTTGCAAGATATAAAGCTTCAGCAATAGTCGATAGAAAAGTTTACATAGGTAATTTAAAAATTGGAGATAAAACATTTCCTGATAGAATGATAAAGGCTGATACAGATAAATTTGACTCATTTCCAGACGACGGAACACACTTTATTGATGTAGCTACATCTGATGGTGAAAGTATTATAGCTTTAGAATCTTCAGGGGACAAGCTAATTCAATTTAAAGAAAAAACAGCTTATGCTATAAGAGTTACTTCTGCAGGAGAAGAGTTGGTAGACACTTGGTCTGGTGCTGGTGTTAAACATTCTTGTCAAATAGCAAAAACATCTGATGGAGTTTTTTGGGTAAATGCTCAAGGTATTTATTATTACAATGGTGAACAATTAAGTAATGTAAGTAAAGATAAATTTAATATAGATAACTGGTTAACTAATGAAGATTTTAAAAATCCTGTTATTGTAGGTTATGATAAATATTCAAATAAAATTATTATATTAACACCGAATATATCAAATGCTCAATCTAGTGGATATATATATGACATAAATAATCAGGCTGTAACTCAACATAATAATTTATTTAATTGGTATGCTTTATTTAATACTAGTGATGAGGTTTTTGGTAACACAGAAAGTGAGCTATAATGGCAAATAATGATGAATCAAGTAAACCTTTTAATTTATTAAGATTAAATGCTCCTATATTAAATTCTTCTGAAATACCTAGAACAGGCCCTGCAGCTGCATCTACAATACCTGGAGAACCTTTAGTTTTGCAAAGCGGGGATGGTACATCTGAAGGAGACAATTTACCTGAAGAGTCTGATAATATATTTAGAAGTAATATGGTTGTATCTAATAATGGTGGTCTTATCATGCTTACACAAACACAACAAGCTATGAGCTTTGTAAATGTGTCTGTATGGGACGACTCTCCTAAAGATTTATGGAATCATTCTGCAACAGCTGAACATTTTAAAGTAAGAACAAAAGATTTTGATTTAAGTGCAGATATATCAGGTAGAGCACAAAGTTCTGGGCCTAGTATAAGAAAAAAAATATACAAAATATATGTAACATTTAAATGTAAAAGTTATGCGACAGGCATAAAAGTTAATTATGCAACTAATGGTTCTAATACTTTTTCAGGAACTTTTCAAGATACTACATACTATACTAATAGCAAAGGTTTTGATTCGTATAATGCAGGCTCTCCATCTAGTGATTGGATAACAGTAGGACTAAAACCGTCTTCTTCAATTAACAATGTTTATTCTATAGCTTTACAATTTTCTTACGCAAATGTAGGGCATGTAGGAAATTTACAGGCTGCTAGCCCTGCTGGTAGCAATACAATTACTCTTAAATCTTCTGCATCAAGTACTGATAATTTTTATGTTGGTATGCCAATATTTTTCTATAGTGGAGAAGGTGCTCGTCAAGTAAGAAAAATTATAGCTTACAACAAAGACACTAAAGTTGCAACTATATCTCCAGTTTTAACTTTACCAGTAAATACAACAACTGCGTATGATGTAGGATATATACATTCATCATTTCAAATAAACGATATAAGTATAGTTTATAGGGAAAAAAGTATTAAATAATGGCAATTACAGAACCAAGAGGAATAACAATAGGTAAAGGTACTCCACAAGCATTTCAAGGGCAAAATGGAGACGTAACTATACGCTCATCTTTAAAAGGTTTAAAGCTTTATGTAAAAGAATCTAACAAATGGCATAGTATTGATTTGGGTATAGACTTAAAAAATTTAGTATCAACAGTAAATAAATTAGAAGAAGAAGTTAAAAGATTATCTAGCAAAACAAATAATACTCCTGTAGTAGATAAAATACTTCTTAGACAACCAGGCTCAACTTCTGCTGTTGCTATTCAAAATAAAAAAGGAGCAGTATCATTTAGAAGTTCTACAGATGCCGCTGACGCACCAGTAGATATAGTTAAAACTGGAACTGTTTCAGGAGGTGTTTTGACTGAAGGTTTAACATTTGCATCAACATCTGCAAATTTTTCAAGATTTTCATCATCTTCAAATACAGCTGGTTTAGGGNTTAACGGTAATGGTACAGATGTTGGCGATATTGCTTTTANCTTAATGACTGCTGTTGCAAAAAAATGGAATTTAGGAATGATAGCAAATGATGCTACTAAATTTTATATATCTAGCGGAACAGCGCTAGCAGACCCTGAGTTAACAATTAAAAATGATGGCAAGATAGGTATAGGTATTACTGCACCAACTACTACCCTTGACGTAGAAGGTACTGTATCATATAAACATACCGCATTTAGCACAGCAGGACCCACAGATAATGTAGATGTTTCTGGGACTACAGTTTTAGAAGTAGACACATCAAGCAATAATGTAACTATAGGGGGCTTATCAGGGGGAGTGCAAGGACAAATATTATATATAGTAAAAACTAATTCAGCAAATTTTATACAATTAGAACATAATGAAGGTGGTGGTTCACAAGATATATTTTTAACATCAGGCTCAGACGATAGAGTTGTAGGTTATGGTGGATTTACATTATATTGTAACGGAACATCTTGGTTTTCATTAAGCAACCCAACAGGAGCTGAAGATGCTTAACAACAAAACGCTTGGATTATTGGGAAATATTTATTATGAATATATAATTAATTTTTATAAATTACATGCAGAACTGTAAGGAGAATTATGGCAACACCATTTTCATTAGAAAGACAATTTAGAGGCGCTAGAAACATAGCTCAAGAGCAATCAAGACAAGATATGTTTAATAAGCAAGCTAGAGAAGCTACTGCTGAATTAGCTAAACGTTTAAAAGAAATGCAAAATGAAGCTAAAAAAGAAAGTAAAGGTTTATTTAAATCAGACTTTGTAAAAGGTTTAGTTAGTGCTGGGTTGAGTTTTATTCCAGGAGGACAAATAATAAATTTAGCATTAGGTGCTGCTGACTTAAAGAAGAAACAAGATTTTAAAAAGAAACAAATAGAAAAAGCTAAAAAAATGTCTACTGGTGCCCCAGTAAAATATAAAGGAACATTTTTAGAAGATTATCTAAGAGGTGGCATTATGGGGGGAGCTGCTCAATTACAACAAAATTTAGAAGCACAAAAAGATATAGGCTTAAAAATGGGTCTTATATCTTTAATTCCATCAGCATTAGGTGCAGCTAAGTCATTACCACAAGCAGAACAAGCTTTAAGACAGGCAGGAAAAAAAGTAGGTCAAAAAATAGGGGATGTAGCTCAAAAAAGTTTAGAAAAACAAGCTATGAGATATTTTCCTGAAGGATTAGATAGCGATAAAGCTTTAAATAGACTATTTGCCAGAATAGAAAAAGGCATAACTGAGCGTGGAGCAAAAACTTTACCATTACCATTAGGCGGAGGGGATGTAGCTGGTTTAGCTCCTAGCAGTTTTGTTTCACCTTTAATGCCAAAAGAACCATCTTTATTAACGTCAAAACTTGCAGATTTTGCAACTGAAGCAGGAGAGTTTAGTGTACCTTATACTGGTGGATTATTGCAAATTGAAGATTTACAGACACCTTTAGGAATGTTTGCAACACCATTATTGTCAAACTATGCTTTAAGAGAATTTACAAAACCAGCAGGGGCTCCTATTATAACAGAAGCAACAGCTCCTAGGTATTATTAAAAGATATTAGAAAGGAAAGAATGTCATTACTAGACAGATTATTACCTCAAAATTATTTATCTAATGTTCAGGCAACGTTTAGACCTAAGAGTTATGACTTTATTCAAGGAGCAACAGGAGAAGAAGATTTTTTACCTGGATTTGGAGAAGGTGAAAATATATATAATTTATACAACAGACTAAAAGACGCAGGAATAAATCCTTCACAAGAAATGGCTCAAAGGTTAGCTGGTGAAGGTGGGTTTGGAAGCCCAGGCAACGAAGCTAAAAGAAGTGCTTTACTTAGCTCTTATATGTACACAATGTATAAAGCTCTAGAAGATGCTGGAGAAACTTTGACGGCTGCTGAAAAAGCTGAGATGGAAGAATTAAAAGAGAATTATGTTTCAAAGTATAGTACAGCCCGTTCTCAGGAAGGGCAAGATTATGTTGATGACCTTAGCCTTGTTGTAGAAGACGCTTTTATTGCTCCTCAAGATGCAGCGGTAGTAAATCCTTTTGCTTCTGGTTCATTAGCCGAAGGTTTTAGACAGGCTGGAGTTTCTGATTTTGATGCAGATATGGCAACAACTGCTGCGCTAGGAACTTTAAGACAGCTTGACCCAGGTAGCTATGCTAAAGAAATATCTGAAAAAAGAGGTACATTAGCTGATAGGTTAGTCGCACAACAACAAAGTGCACAACAGGCTGGTAGTGGTTTTGCTGGATACGGAGGAAGAACGGTAGGCCAAGAGCTAGCACAACAACAATATGAAGCAGGTGTACAAGACATTTATAGTGGTGTAGCACAACAAAGAGGTCAAGCATTACAAGATTTATATTCACAACTAGATGATTATGGAAGATTAATTAGTCAACAGCAAGGAGAATAACAGTTGGTTAAAATATTACCCGCAGGAGCTAATGTAAATTTAAACTTAGGGAAAGACCCTATGGACAGGTTAATGGATACCTTAAGGGTAGCTTCACAAGTTCAAAATGTTGTAAATCAAGCTCAACTTCAAAGAGATAAGCGTGAAGCAATTAAAGAAGAGTCGTTTCAAACAATTATGTTAAACTCATTAAGTGGTGTAGACAATTCAAATATTGCTAGTGTTTCTGCTGCTGAAAATAGTCTAAAAGGAATAAGAGACAGGTTTGTAGAAGAGAATCCTGGACTTATAGATAAAGCTGACGCTTTTTATGGTACTATCCTTTCTACTCAAATAAACCCAGTAAAACAAACTCATTTAGAATTTAATAAATTCCAAAATGAAATAATGTCTAAAATGGAATCATTAGATAATAAAATAATAGACCTTCCTGATGAAGTTATATTAGACGGAACTACAGATTTATTTAAAGATGACTTTCAAAGTCTTGCAAAAACTATTAGCAGATACAATTTAAAAGCTGGAGAGTTTAACTCTGTAATGCCAGAGGCTAATCTAGAACTTGGAGAAAATGTTTTAAATGCAAAAAGTGTATTAAGAAGACTACCTTCAATGTTGGTAGGCAAATTTGATGCTGTAGAACAAAAACTTTATTCTGATTTATTAAACAATCAAATATCAGAATCTATTTTTGATGCACAATTATCAAACCACTACAATAAAACTACAGGCAGATTAACTAAANAATCTATGCCTTTATTAGGTAATGAAATAAGTGATTTATATGTAAAACAATATATACCTATTAACAACATTACTAGCCAAATAGAAGATAATAGTCTTGTTAAATATGCTGATATTCCTGACCTAAAAAAAGATAAAGTGTTTACTTATGTAGATGATAGTGAAAACCCTCCTGTTTATTATATTGATGGTGTCAATTATGGGACAAAAGAAAAAACATTAGAAATTCTTAATCAACAAAAAAATAATCTTCAAGCTCAAATACTTGATAAAGACCAGACTTATAGAAATTATGGGGCACAATCTTCTGGTGAGCCTAGGTCTTATGTTAATCAGCTAGATTCTGATGGTAAATGGGTGTGGGATAAAAAAGAAAAAAGTTTTGAATTTAAAGAAGACCCTGTACCTGCTCCAGAAGATAAGAATCAAAACAAAATTCCTGATTATCTTGAAAGAGGGGAAGATGTAAGTGTAAATAAAAATAAAACACAAAATTTAGTTCAATTGAAATCAATACCTTTAAATAAAGGTCCTAGAGATGAGTTAGTTAAATTATTTGGTGAAGATAATGTGCCAAAAAATATAAACTCTCAAGACTTAGAAAAATTACAAAAATTATATTCTGATATGAGTAATACTATCATTAATGAATTTAAAAATCAAAATAAATCAGTTCCATTTATAGCGCTTCAAACATTAAATAGAGTACCTCAAATATTAGCTAATCTAAATTCAAAATTAAACAAAAATTAAACTATGCCAATATCTCCTGAAAGTGCTATCCAACAACTAAGAGAAGCTTTTCCTGAAACATACAAGTATGCTACAGATGAAGAAGTGTACCGTATAGCTAGAAATAAATATCCTAATGCTCCTATACAAGACTGGGACAAAATAGGTTACAAAACTATTACTACCCCAAAAGAAGACGCTTCTGATATATATTTACAACAAACAGATGAAGATAGTTTTATGGATAAGTTTAACTTGTATGGTATAGACGAAGATAGTTCTTATTTAGCAAGACTAGCATACAGTAGGTCTTTGCAAGGAATGGTAGATGACCTATATAGAGGTAAGCCTAAATTTACATTTGATAGACAACCAGCAATTTGGGAAGAAGCTGTTGCAGGAATTATGGCTTTTGGTATGCCACTTGATGCATTAAGTTTATTTGGTGGTGGTAGTATTGTAGGTAAAGCAGCATTGTCAACAGGGGTAGCCAAAGGTGCTACTAAATACTTATCAAAACAAGCGGTCAAAAAAATTCCTGGTTTAGCAAAAGCTCCAGGCGGTAGAGCGGCTGTTGAATCTTCTATTAGAAATATTATTGGTAGCGAGTTTATGTATATACCTTACGAAGGAGCAAAAGGTAATATGTATGCTAGAACTCAACATATAAGAGAACCAGAAAGTTTTCCAGAACCTTTATCTGATGCGGACATAAGAAAAGAAACTTTTTCAAGCATTGTTCATGGTAGTATTATGGGGGTAATGGGCGGCTCTACAAGGCCTTTCTTGGCAGCTAAACACGCAAGAATGTTAAAGCATGTTGATAATATGGAAATGCAAAAAAAGCTTAGCGGAGCAAGTCAAGGAAGATTATTAAAAGTAAAAGATAAAATGAAATATACTGGTAACCTAGCTCAGTATGCTACTGATGTTGCAGGCCTAACTCTTGGTGATATTACAGGTACAGCTGTTGCTTATGGCCAGCTAAAGTCTGCAGAAGAAATGATGGTTAGTCTTTTAACTATGGGAGGCTTTGCAGGGGTTACTAGAGGCGCTGGTATAGGTCTTAAAAAAGTTGTTAATGAACCTTTAGAAAAAGCACAGAAAATATATAAACAAAAATTTGATGAAAGAAAAAGGTACTTAGAAAAAGAAGAGGCTATACAAAACAGTATAAATGAAAAATCTATAGACCAATTAGATTCGGATGTAGAAATAAAAGCTAAACAAGCCTCACTTAATGAAACACTTTCTGATATTGACCAAAGAAGACAGTTGTGGGAAGAGTCTCCAGAGTATAAAGAATATTTAAATATTAAAAAAGAAATAGATGCGTTTGAAACAAATAACAAAAGAAAAATTAAAGAAGGTAAAAAGATAAACGCCAAAGAAGCGCTTGAGTTTTATGAAAAGAGAATGGCTAATTTTGCTACAGTAAGAAACTATTTTGATGAAGCTGGTGGTATGTTTGATGAGATTGAAGCTTTAGATAAATGGATGGAGCAAGGTAATGAGAGTGCACTTAAATCGTTAAGCTTACAAACAGCAGACTTAAGTGACACAAAAATAAGACTTTTGGATAGACTGGAAGCTGAAAGTCCAACTGTTAAAATGGATGTTACAGGTCCTGACGGTAAGAAGCGTGCACAAGATGTAAATATAAATGAAATAGAAGATACAATTCAAAGAGAAAATCCTAACCTTTCTGATGATGAGGCTTTACAAAAAACTGTAGATATGCTACAATTAAGGTTAAAAGAAAAACTAGGAATGAAAGTAGCTAAACCTGTAGATGACGCTAATGTAAATAGGGTTATAGAAGACTTAAATCGAACTGATGAGCAGTTAGCTGCGCAGATAAAAAGACGTTCAGATGAAATGAGAACTAATCCTGAAGGGCCAGCAGAAGATATATTACTTAATCTAAGAGAAGCTCAAAACAATAAATCACAAATAGATATTGAAATACAAAAGCTTGATGATTTAGATTTAACAGACTCTGAAAAAAATATGGCTAGACAAAACTTGCTTATGGCTCAAACATTTATTACAGATTTTTTACCTGAATCTCAAGTAAAAAGTGGAGCTGGTGCTGGAACTTATTTAAAGCCTAAAGACTTTAATGAATACTCTAAAGGTGTTTTAAATGTCATAAATAGCATGATTAAAGATGGAGATGATTCTTTCTTAGGGAACATAAAGGGAGCTAGGTTAGAAAATTATGCTGGGCAACTAACAGGAAAACAACGGTTAGGTTTAGTAAAATTTTACAGATTTTTAAATGACCAAGGACTAACAAGTCCAGAAGTAAAAACTACTCTTTCTACTTTATACAAAGAAAAGTCGCAAGTTAAGACGCCTTTAGGTATAGGTATGGAAAGTAAATCTTTTGAATTTAAGAATGGAACAATCAAAGTTTCTTACCCAATGGGTAAAACAAAAGGTAAAAGAGTTGCAGGTATAATTGCATCTAAAATAAAAGCTAATATAGCTCAGAAACTTTCTTATTCTAGATTAATGAAAAAAGTATTAAGCGTATCTGGCAAAAATAAAATTCAAGGAACTGATGCTTTAGGAAGAGCTAAACAATTTGTTGTTCCGTTTTTTGCAAAATCTAAAACAAAAGCTACAGATAATCTTACAAACAAAGCAATTGGTGAGGACACTTTTAAAAAATTATCAGAGTCTATTTTTGGTGTTACAGGTAAAACTTACAGAAAAGGATTCTCTACATGGGTAGAGGGTAATTATGGAATAGAAAGTAAAAAGTTTATATTAGTTGATAAGTTTGGCTTAGGTCATAAATTAGCAAAGTATGGAGAAGAAACTAAAGCTTATGTAGATGGTCTCAAAATAGATAAAGAAACAGGTTTACCTAAAAATCCAAAAGCTTTTAAAGAGTTGCAAGCGTTACAAAATGAGTATCAAAAATTAATCTTTGATAGTAAGACATCTGCTCAATTAGAAAAAATGAGTAGTGCTCAACTAAAAAAATATGATTTAGCAAAAAATGCACTAGAGTATTCAGAAGGTGTTTCTATATATCAAATGAAAAAAGGTTATGAGAAGCTAAATAATATTGTTAAAAATGCGGATAAGCAGGGTTATATTTACTTTAGTAAAGATGGTAAAATCATAACAGATGCAAAAAGTAAGTCTGTTAAAATGGCTATACATAAGGATGTTTTAGAAGGTTTATTTAGAACTTTTTCAGAAACATCAGCAAGAATAACTGATATTGTTGCAAANGTAGACAATAAAAGAAAAATGCCTGTTACAGATAGTGGTGTCTTTATATCTAAATCTCTTGAAAGTTTAGCTAAAAAAGTAGGTTTAGGAATTGAAGTTGGTAAAGGTTTAGATGAAATAAATTTAAACACATTAAAGCCTAAGCCTGGTGATAAATTTCAAAAGTCATCTTTAGCTAAAAATTCTGCTGATGACATAAATACATTAAAAGCTAAGGCTAAAATATTAATAACTGGTGGTCGTCATGGAGACTTCTCTAGGGCAAAACTAGGAAATAAAAAGTATGAATCAAACTTAAAGTTAATTTTAAGACATTATGGTATGACTGATATGGATATTAAAAAAATGAAAAAAATTAGTTTACAAGATGAGATGGTTGATGAAGGTATATTAACTAGAATATTGAAAGATATGGAGTGTAAATAATGGCAGAACCTTGTTTAAATTTAAATCTTTTAGAAGATGATGAGCTTTATGTCGCTAAGTTTAATTTAGAAAAATTAAGAAAAAAACAAAATGTTCCTGCGTCAGAATCGGTTCAGCTATTAGAAGCTTTAGGTGTTAAAGATGGTGAGATAAAAAACATTTCAGGACAAAAAACTTTAGACATGGTAAAACAATTTTATGATAACTATAAAAAGATTGATGATTTCAACTTTGATAGCCCTAGCATGAGAGATATTGCCGATGAAGACCCAGTAGCTTCTGATTTTACACTTGCACTTAGGAAGGCATTCTATCCAGTTTATTACGTTTTATCTAAAGGTGGCAAAGCTTCACAAAAATTAGCAGATGATTTACTTGATTACGATGTAGTCTACACAAAAGATAAGGCTTTTGCTGATGAAACTATTATACAAGTAAAAGGTATTTTAGGTAAAGATTTAAATAATATGGAACTTCTAGAGCCTGAAATGAGAACCCAAAAGGGTAGACCTTTAACGGTAAGGCAAAGAAAAGCTATTGAAGCGTTTGATTTAGTTAATCCTAAAACAAAAAAATTATGGTCTATTAATGATGAGGGTTTTGACGGTTTGGATGATTTTACTAAGCGTCATATAACTGCTAGAGACTTCCACAAACAAATGACAGACTATTATTGGAAACGAATACAAACAGAAGTAAAAAGAAATACTTCACAATTTAAGTATGAAGAGTGGAAAAAAGAGTTCGACCAAAAGTATATCCAGAATTATATGACAAGGGCGGTAAGTGCAGAGGTTTTACAATATATAGCTCAATCTACATCAAACAATCCTATAATTGTAAAAATAGCCAATAAAAAAATAAAAGAAAGAGCTAATGAAATAGCTTCTAAAAAGTTTAACAAAAAGGAAAACCCTAATAAATGGCAAGCTGAGTATGATAAAAATTTAAATGACAAAAAACTTTTAGACGAAATAAAAGAAGAAGCTTATAATATTATGACCTACAATCCTGCAAGAGTTGTAAACAATCATTTCAAAGAAAGAGGAATATTATTAGATTATGAAACTGAAATACCAGTTAATATTATTAAGCAAAAATTAACAGGTCAAAAAACAAAAAAAGTCAGAACATATGTAGAAGATTACGGTAGCGTTATGGATAGATATTCTACTGTAACTTCTAAATTTATAGCAGTATCAAAATTCTTTCCAGAGTTTACTAATTTTGGAACTAAATTCAAAGTATCTGGAGGCGGGAAAGCTTTATTAGCTGATATGCATAAATCTTCTAGTAAGCAAGCTCAATGGACCGCAGGCCAAATAGAAGAAATATTAGGTATTACTAAAAACAAAGGTAATGCAGTAACAAACTTTTTGTCTGTCAGTTCAACCTTATCTGCTGCTGCAGGATTATCTTCTCCTACTTCAGGGGTTAAAAATTTACTTATTACTATTCCTAGAAGTTTAGGAACATTTGGTGCAATAAATACAGCTAGAGCTTTTTTGAGATTATACAATAATTATGGCTCATTAATGGACCAAGCCAGAAGAGAAGGTTTTACTACCTATCAAACTAAAACATTAGCACTACAAGATAAAGCTGTTAAGTTGCCATTTAATGTTGGTGAGTTTAGTATGGAAAAATTATTTGATTTTAATTTAATGACCAAGACAGAAGGTATAGGTCGTGTAGCACAGGTACAAGCTGGCCTTATGACATTTGAATTACAACTAGATAAAGTCCATGGTGGTAAAAATATATTACCTACGACACCTAAAAATCAAATTAAAAAATTCTGGAAAAATGTTTTTAAACTTTCTGATGATGAAATAGATTTTTTGTTAGACAAAAAAAATTACAGAAAAATACAAGATGGATTGTTAGATGTAGAAACAACAGCTAAAATGGATTATCTTAGGTCAAAAATATCACATTACTCACATGTATCTGTATCTGGTGGGACGGGCCCTCAACTATTGCCATCTTGGATGAATAATGCTTATATAAAACCTTTATCATTATTTTATAGAATGGCTTACTCTACAAGCTTTGATATGTATCAAAACCATTTGAAACCAATAGTAACACATGGAAATATAGCACCTTTAGCTAGAGCTACGGTAGGAAACGCCTTGTCTGGTTGGGCGCTATGGGCAATGTATGATGCGCTATTTGATACTAAAAACCCTATGGAAAATGAAGACGCTTTGACAAAAATATCTTCTTACTTGTGGCGCTCTGAATGGTTACAACTAGGAACAGACATGGTTTTAAACCCTTATGGAAATACATTATTTTCAAAAAAAGATAAATTTAGTTTCCTTAATTATGATGACCAAATGATGGCTAGCTCATTTAATCCTATATACGGAAGCGCTGTGATTGGCAATTTAGCAACTGCAGCAGGTTTGTTTGGTCAAACATTTTTACCTCAGCTAGGACTTACAGCAGAAAGAAAGTTTGTTGGCCAAGCTCTTGATGATTATTTAAGTAGCACAGTAGTTTTATACGCTCAGTATCGTAAAAACTTTCAAGAACCATTTGGATTAGGTTGGAAACAAGATAAACTTTATAAAGATTATAAAGAGTTTAGTACATATGCTAGAAGATGGAAAACTGAAAATGGATACAAAGAAAGTCAAATGCCTTACAGTAAAAATGATAGGACACCTTTTTATAGGTCTTTAAGAAATAGTTTTTATAATGGTAATCAAAAAGATTTTGACAGAGCTTACTGGGCAGCATACAATTATATTGCTACGACATTTGTAAAAGAATACAGAGGTAACCAAAATGGACTATCTCCACATCATATACATAAAATCACAAAAAGAGCTTTAGACTCGCATCTTAATAGTTATAGTCCCTCTAAATTGTCTGACGTTTTTGATATAAAAAAAGGTATGAATCCAGACAAAGAATTTATAAAGTATTTAAAAGATGATAAGCTAAAATCTAAATATAAAAAAGTAAAAGATGAGTTCTTTTATAGAAAAAGAAAACTAGTTAACGGTGCAACAACTTCAGATAAATTTAAAAAACATTCTATGTTCTATAATCTTTAAACAGCTCTTCTCTAGGTATCAATACCATCTGACTAGCATTAAAGTCACCACCCATAGTCATCTTTAATTTACCCTCTTTTTTAAGGTCTATTATCTTTTGTTTTAAATAGTCTACACTAAATATATATCCACCTACAATCTTGTCATTATCAGACAGTAAATGAATCCATATCGCAGAACCTGTAGTAGAGATGCCACTAGGCTTTCCGCTACATCTTATTTCTACAGCTATATTACCTGTAGTTTTCCATATATCTCTTTCTGTTTTTACCTCAATCATGGTGTTGCCATTTTGTAGGTCTTCTACAAATTTCTCTCCCATTTGTCCAAACTTTAAATCAAGGTCAAACTTTTTCATTTCTTCGTAATCCAACGGTATTTTCCTCCAATCGTTTGTTATTAAACTTAGGCTACCAAACACTTCATGTACATCAGTCAGTTTTATCAATTGCATACTTCGCTAACATAATAGCGTCTGCTGTTGCTAATGTAGCGACTCCTTTCCATTGATGTGCTACATACTTATTTGATTCCATAAAGTCTTGCGCCATACTTTTTATTAAGTTTTTTCTATCTTTTTTATCTAATCCCTTTTGTATATCAAAGTGCTTCATCCAAAGAGAAGGGGTTACATATGTAGGGATTATGTTAAACGATGCTATAACCCCCTCCCATTGGCCATAATTTTGTCCGAAAGTGAAGACTGAACTTCTACCGTCATGAGGTCTTGCCCAGACCTTTTCCATACATAGGATTACATTCTCAACAGATGTGTCTTGTAGTATATCTCGGAGGAGTTCAGACATTCCTAATACAGAGTCTGGGCATTTAGCAGACCTTAATAAGTTTCCTTTAATACAGCATATACCGCCAGATTTTCCTGGGTCTATACCTATAAATGCTTTAGAATGGTAGTTCTTTTGTTTCATCTAGCTCCCTTGCGTGTGGTATGGACCAGTTATCATAGATTGTACATATATCACCATTGTAGTGAAGTGTAATCTCAGAAGACTCTCCATATCTTACTTTACTTGCGATTAATCTTATTTCATTTTTTGAGTGCATTGACGGGTCTACTTTATAAGAATAGTATACAAAGAATACATTCTCTGCTACCTGTTCTATAGCTCCCGACTCTGCAAGGTCAGACAATTGTGGCCTTTTAGCTTCTTTATTTCTAGATTCTAATGACCTGTTCAACTGTGATGCTAACACAACTGCACAGTTTGCCTCTTTTGCCAACCACTTATATTCATTACAGATACGCTCTAACTGTAACCTTCTCTCAGTTTCTTTTCCAGCTGGAGTTACAAGCTGTATGTAGTCGTCTATGATTACATCTGGCTCAAACTTNTTTACCTCTGATGCGGTTTTAGCTAAATCTCTAATACTGTCAAACATAACAAACCTGTCTTCACCATATATGTCTGCTATTTTTCTAGAAGATTTTTTAAGCTCATTGATAAATCCTATATTTGTTTTATCAATAATACCTTTTCTAACGTCTCTGTAATTTAATCTTGGATTCTCTATGCATATTAATTTTTTTATAACCTCACTATTAGGTAGCTCCCTATTAAACATAGCTACTTTATAACCACCTTTTACAAGGGAAGCTAAGAGGTTGACAAGAAAAGTTGTTTTGCCATGTCCAGGTCTACCCCCAACTATACTTATCTCTCCTCTAGTTAGCCCCCCTGCAAGTCCATCTATCTCTTTAAAACCAGTCTTAATCATCTTTTTGTTACCCTCTTGCATAGTGTTAAGGGTATCTGACATAGCTTTGTCGATAGTAAATTTTTCACCTGGCTTAACTCTTATAAGTTCACCCATAAGTGTGTGGGCCTGGTTGATTAGTGTATAGACATCACTACCTTTATGTAGTGCGTTTTGTCTAATATTCTCTGTTTCTTGTACAATCTTTCTCAGTAAATACTTCTCATAGATTACCTGCGCATAGGCTTCTACCATTGCGCTACTACCTGTATCACTTGTTATATCTACCAAGTAACCTGTAGTTATACCATTTAAATTATCTTCTCTCGTAAGTGAAGAACAAAGTATAGGTAAATCTATATTCTTATTTTCTTTCACCATATCAGTTAGTTTGTCCCATAAGTTCTTAGCTTTTATCTGTGTAAAAACTCTTCTATCTGGCACATATGGCGCTATTGTACTATATGTCTCTGGGTTTAAGATAACGCTCCCTAAAACCACATCTTCTGTGGCTACATCAGCTATCTCTTGCATCTTTTCTCCTTTTATTTATTCTTCATTTTGCATATTAGCTACACCTTGATTGTATTCGTCTACTAATTTTTCTACAGACACTTCACATATCTTGTAGATAACACCTACATTAGTATTTATTTCATCAAGAGGTCTGCCTTTTAAGTATAGACCCCAACTATTTTCTGTTAGTATTTTTTCTAGTAGTTTTCTGTCTATCATTAGTTTTCTCCTTTTTCATTAAATAAGTTTCAAACTTTTTAGTATCCTTCTTAAAGTCTATATACTCCATCAAAGCGTTACTTAGACCCGTTATCAGCTGTTCCAGCTTCATCTTTTCCATTATCAGATTTTCTATTACCGTCTGTACTTCTCTTGACGTTGGCTTTTTTCTTTTCATCTTTCTTTACCTCATTTAATATTTGTTCTAATATTTCTTTTAGTTTTGATACCTCTTGCTGTAGCTTGATAATATCGTTTTCCATGTCTATTGCTCTTCCCACGTTTTGCTCCTTTCTTTTCGCTTATGTGAGTGCCAATTNTGTTGTTTGGCTGTTTTTTTTCTGTGACAGTTTGCGCANAATATGACGCATTTTTCAATTTCTTTTTCAATNCTCTCGACTGAATATCCATGTGATGCCATATTCGATACATCATTTCTTTTCTCTTTCGGGTCAAGATGGTGAAATTCCAAGACGATAGGATTGCTTTCACCACAAGAAGAACAAGGATTACTAAGCTTAAACTCATAAACTAAATCTCTTCTTTCATTCTTGTATTTTTCATTATTAATTTTAGCTCTTTTTTTATAGCTATNCTTATATTTATGATAATGTTTTCTAGAGTACTCATTTGTACATTGTTTACACTTGTTNCTCCTTTTATTGAGTCTCTTAANCTTCCAACTAAAGTCGGATATTTTATAATGTTTTTCACAATTGCTACACTTTTTAGTCTTTGAGCTCATATCCTGGAGCAGATTTACCNCTTAATGGGTTTTCATTATCTTCAACCATACCCCACATTAAAATACAATATACTATAATATCTGTGAGCCTACCTCTTACATCTTCTCTTTGTGATTGATGTCCATCAGCATAAGCGCATAGACCATCAACATGTTTTATCATGTAAGTTAACAGAGCCTTTTCTCTATTAACACCTACAAAGGAGGCGACTCGTNCAAAATTTGCAAATACATTATCTAAATCTCTTGCATATTCTTTCTGACCTGCGTCTCTTGTTTCGGATATTTTATCCATAATTCTTGTCATTAAGGCTTGCATATCTGACCTACGCATCCTTCCAACCTTTTCTTGTTCTATTTACCTCAAAGTATTCAACGCCTATCATCTTACATAATGGCCATCCATTAGGGCTTTTTTCTAATTCTGCCCTTATCTTTTGAACCTTTTTCCATGTACGGTTTTTCATTTTACTCTCCTATAATATTAAATAAATTAATCACTTTGCCCACCTAAAGGTAGGTAACACTCATAGTACGACTTACAATCTGGACAGCTGAAGTTACTTACTATACCTTCACCCTCTTTGCCATAATCCTCGTAATCATGGTCGCCACCCCAAATTAATTCTGNATTACAATGCCAACATTTCATACTCTCTCCTTTTAAAAAATGGGAGACCCGAAAAGGCGGAAAAGAATTGCGGTAGAGAGGACCACGTTAAAACCACCCATGTATTCTCACGATATACAAAGTCTCCCATATAATTATCTTTTTATGTGTCTGTAGACTGTTGCTGGAGAAACTCCAACAATTCTACTTATTTTTTTGCCCTTCATACCAAAACCATACAAGGCATTGATAAGAAACTCTCTGGACCATCCTACTTTTCTGTATCTTCTCTTAGAATGGGATGTCTGCATCTTTCCTTACCCCTCCTTCCCATTGCTTTACAAATTTAACAACGTGTGGTGTTCTCTCTTCACCATCTTTATTTTTATATGGTTTTCCAGCATCTATAAGAGCTATTACTGGAGCTCCATCAATGTCAGTTCCTTTAAGTGGTGGTAAAACTTGAACCTCAACATCTTTACCGTCCATTTTAACTACTTTTCTAGGTATCTCTACACCAATGGTCTCACAAAACTGAAAGTACCTTTTATTACCAGTAGAGTTTGATACAAAGTCATCGCCCTCTTTTGGTTCTAAAAACCTAAATATACCATTAGACCTATAAGTTCTGCCAACATATTCTTTACCGCTATAGGTATCATCACCTTTTGTATATTCATTCTCTTCGTTTTTTGCATCTACTACAAACTCATAATTATAAACTAAAGCTTTAAATGTTTTACCATCTCTAGTCCATGAAACTTCTTTACTTGTAGCTCCTTGCATGTGACCATAAAACTCACCTCTTACGTTTGGTGCATTTTTTGGTTTTTGTGTTTCAGTTTCTTCGCCTGGAACAAAGAAACTCTCTGTATCGTTTAACATATCGTCAAACATTTTAGCTGTTTCACTAGCCATTATTTATCTCCTTTTTCATTTTTGATAATTGTTTTACAATGTTCCAAACTTTTTGCATAGTTTGATTCGTTTATCTTACCGCTCTCAAGAGCGCTTAACATAGCCTTTTTAGCCTTTTCATCTTTAACTTGATTAGCAAGCTTAGTAAACTCTTTTTCTTGCTTATCTGTTATGTTGTCTGGTAAATCCTCACCAGCAAATAATGAAAGACCAAGACCATGTAATGCTATTGCCTTTGCTAAACACCTTTGAATTGATGTGTTTATCTGAAAAGCGTTAGGTGTATCAATAGTCTGATTCTTATTATCAAGAACAGGATGTATCTGAGTCCTTGTAATACCATCAATTGTTACACTTACTTTTGTGTAGTAGCCTGTAGTTGTTTGCATGTAAGGCATACTATCATATTCATGTACTTCCCAAGTTGCCTCTGGAAATACTTTTAACATCTCTCTTACTGCATGTGCCCAAGACAAGTAATCAAACTTACCTTTTTGGTCTGCTAATTTAGAGATGTCAACGTCTTTTAGTTTTTGAAATACACTCACGTTTATCTCCTTTACTTTTTCTTAAAGAAAGGCGGTTTACAATGGTCTAGAAATCTACAGTAACTGCAATTCCAATCCTCTACTGGACTGAATTTTTCTCTAAACATTGGAAGACCTTTCTTATGTTCTTCGTTTACGTTAGTCCAAAAAGCTTTTGCTCTTTCAAGCATAACCATTGGAACTTGGTAAGACCTCATCTGTGAATTGTCCTTATTGTAGTAGTACAACCACATACTGTCAAGCCTACCAAATTTTTCTTTTATAGCTAACCCATAAGTTCCAAGCTGTAACTCTTGATGAACAGACGCATAAGGGTCTCTATTTTTATATCCAAACTTCCTTGACCAAGAATAGCTAGCCATAGTTTTAAAATCAATAAGATGTACGCTACCATCAACTTCACTAACCGCCACTAAATCATAAAAACCTCTGACGTTTAAAGAAGTAATAAACACTTCACCTTCAATGTGGAATTTGAAACTTTCTTTTTGGATATTCTTTATATCTTTTTCTTTACTATATATAGATTCTTCATATGTAGTATTACTATTTATAGTAGTACTATATATAGTAGTATCGGAAAGAGCTTGTTGTAAATCATCATGTACAATTGTACCTAATCTCATAATTCTAGATGACTTTTCATTAGCTGGATTTGTAGTAGGAGCAAGCTCAATAGATTCGTAATAAAGTTTTCTTGAACAAGTACCCGCTCCAGAGGCATGATAATGATTTTCTTTACCATCATATCTCTCTTTGTAGTTTTCTTCGTTTTTTCTTACAATATGGTCGTTATAGATTGACTCTATATCAACGGGACATTTATTTTTCAAGGCTTCTCCTAATTTTCAGAAACAAATGATTCGATAAGTTCTGCTATCGCTTTATTCATAGAAGTTCCACGAGAATAGCATGTTCCTTTGAATTTATTCCAAAGATTCTTATCCATATTTGTTATGATTACATTCTTTTTTGTTTTATTCTGTTCTTGAGTCTCAAGATTTCTCATTATTAAATCGCTCTCCTTTTTCTTTTTTTATATGTAGGGTAATTAAAGTAATCACCCCACATATTGTTATATATTTTATTAATGCTTAATATAATAAGCAACATTTATTTTAAAATAATCTTCTAGCAAAATCATAGAAAATAAATAAAACCATAGCTCCTAATATTATTTCTGTCATTTCCCCTCCTTTTGATATTTTTCTTCCATTTTTCTAAATTTATTTTTCCATCTTTTGCTTGTTGTTGTCCATAACCACATACATTGTGAATTGCCTGTCCTCTTTTTTAGATAACCTACTTTTCTAAACTCTTTATTTATTTTTAGTTCTATACGAGTAAGATTTTTTAATAAAGAGGCCTTATAGTTATAGTCTAATTCTCTATCATATATACGGCCTCCCCACAACTCTTTATCTGTGTATACTAGCCAAGCAACATCTCTTATTGCTCGTCTCAATATTAATGCTTCTGATTTTTTAATCTCAATATTCATTTATCCTCCTTTACTTTTTTCTTAGGTATATAAGCTGTACCAAATGTTGCTACAAACATATCTAAAATTTCATCATCTGGCACTTCTGAATATGGTCTAGTACCAAATAATAATATTTCTTGTATGTCTTTATATGTCATGTCTTCTGCCTCTCTAAAAGATAGCATGTTTCGCATTTCTGCGTAATCGGGCTTTCTCATTTCCCACTCCTTTCTATATATTCATTTAATGATGTCATCCAATCAACTTCAAAGCTTGAATCTGACCTAATCCAACCTTCATAAACCATTGTGGCGTCATCATACATTTCTTCGTATGATTCGTATTTATTTCCACGCTCTTTTAAGGTGTCTGCAACTACCATTATAGAATAGTCATATTCGTATAAACCTATTGCTTTTTCCATTATTCCTCCTCTTTTTTTAAATATTTATTATAATTATTAATCTGTTTATTATTAAGTTTGTTTCTTGATTGTGTTTCGTGAAATTGATTATCTGTTGTATCATCAATACATACAATTCTAAATATTTCACCATTTAATAATTGTTCATTTATTGATTGACAAATTTCATCAATTTGTTTATTACTCATTTTATATGAGCCTTTTGAGTTTACATCTAGTATAAATCTAGCCATTATTCTTCCTCTTCTTCTTTGATAAACTCAACATCTACTCCATCAAATGTCCACATAAATGGCTCTCGACCATAATGTACTAACTCCTGGAACATTCTTATATCTTCTTCTGATATTGGTATTTGTATTGACTTGTACTCCATTATTTTCTCCTTTTCTGCGCTTCTTCGATATGTGATGTACCCATATCAAGACTAGCGCTTTTATAGTATTTTTTCGGTATTATTATTATACATTTATCATCTATATAATCCTTGACTAGTTCTAGGTCTTCACCCGACATAGCTACTAAACCACTCTCTTTTAGCCATTTCGATATTTCATTTATGCTCATCTACTTTTCTCCTTTTCTTAATATAACCCAAAGACATAGGCACAATATGCCTATTACTTTTAGTATTATTGTTATAATTAAATCTATTGCATACATAGCTTCATATGTAACATCACTCATTATTATCCTCCTTATCAAAGAAATAAGTATGCTCACCATCTAGCTTTTCCCATTTAACTGGGCAACAATATAGCCATGCGGTAAATATATCTAGTTCATCTTGAGGGTTTTTTCTTTTTGTTACAAGCTTAAAAGTTTTCTTTTTCATATTAACCTACCTCTACCAAAGTAAAGTCTACTTCAATTGGCTCTATTTCTGATTTTAATAACTCATCATCATCGTCAATTAAATCAAACTCATTTATAAATTGCTCTATCTTTTCTTCATCTTTCTTGTTTAAGACAATTTGATATTTAAAATCGGTAGTTTCGGGGTCACATAGCCAAATACCATTACTTCCCTCTACACATGGATAATAATCGCCCGATAAATTTTCAATGATTTGTCTTTTTACTGCTTGGGCTACTGCACAACATTCTGTTTGGCCTCTATATCCAAGTGTTATATCTTCTCTTTTTATTTTTAGTGTATCGCTATAAATCACTTTTTACTCCTTTTCCTTTTCTTTTCTTTTGGTTTTTGTTATTTTCATTTTTTTCCTTTTTCTTTCTTGGTTTGTCTCATCAGTAATATAGATAACCACTCTATACTATATACCCACAATTTAGATTGTAGGTATTTCGACATTATTTTACGTTTTTAAGTATTCTTTTTATTTTATTTAACTCTTCCATACTTAGCTTATTTATTTCGTCTGTATCGATTGCTTTTGTGAATCCAAATACATCATCTTTTTTAATGTACAAATGTAAGCTTTTTTTCTTTTCCATATTACTTGTCCTCCATTTTAATATTGATTGCCCACTGTATCGACCTCATAGTATCTATTGCGTCATTTATTATTATTTTTCCAGATTCATCAAATATTAAATCATAATATGTATTTAATGAATCAATAGTCTCTTCTAATGCGCTTAACATTTCTTTCTTTTTCATACTCTATAATCCTCCACTACGTCCCACTCTTCCATTAGATGTTCATCAATATCATATAAAAAATATCCAGTATCACAATTTCCTGGTGGATATTGTCCCTTACAAGCCGTATATACTTTTATAAGTTCATATCCGTCTTCTGTGTGATATACATCAATAATTACTTTTTCTTTCTTTTCCATATTACTTTCCTTTTTGATATAAAAAAAACCTAGCTAAATTAATAGCTAGGCTTTTAGTCCTCTCTTATTTATTTGTTTCGTATTGGTTACTGTTATCTATCTCTTTTTGTGTTTCTTCTATTTGCTTCTGATGATTATCTGAAACTTCCATAGCTTCTTCTACTACTTCTTCTTCCATATCATCCATGATACCCTCTATTGATTCTATTACTTTGTCACACTCGTAACCTGCGTCTGATGCCTCGTCCATTGCATAGTCTGCTTGGCTCTTAGCTTCGTCTGCATAACTTTCTGCACTTTCTACTTTGCACTGTAAATCTTTTACTTTATTAAGTAAAGACTTCATAGTATCAAGGGATATATTATTATTAGCATTTCCTTGTAATGCTACTATTTTTTCTTCAAGTTCTGTGCGATGACAATCAAGTACTTTAACAAGTTTATCTATTATTTTACTGTCATTTATAAGACCTTGAACACACTCTCTTACAATTTTATTTTCCATGATTAGTTCGCTTTCTATTTGTTGTTTTTTCGTGTTATTGTGCTTGAAAGCACTTAATAATATATCATATATATAACTAATAAACAACATATATATATTTATTAGGTTAATGTATAAAAAAGTATTATATTATTATTGCGAACTAAAACAAATAAAAGGAAGTATTAATATGAATAAGAGAAAATTACAAGCAGTTATAAACCGTATACAAGATGATGTAAGCGCACTAGAAACTTTATTAAAAAGTAAATATGAAAAGCGTGAACAGTTAGACGTTGAAACTATGGAAGACCAATATGGTCATGAAGTAATTGATGTAGAAGTATATCACATAGACCTAGAAATAGAAAGCATAAATGGTAGTATTGGAGCATATGAGGACGTTTTAAAAAGACTTGATATGCTAATAGA
>FUFK010037799.1_pt1 | contig 41333 bp, 49 predicted proteins | sample 1021851 | NCBI WGS metagenome assembly FUFK01 (sample SAMEA51879418, study PRJEB19060) | metagenome
CCTAATCGGAATCTCTGCCTACATGGGTAGACAGTGGGAATTATCATACAGACTAGGTATGAGACCATGGATATGTGTAGCATATTCAGCACCTGTATCAGCAGCATTTGCTGTGTTTCTAGTGTATCCTTTCGGTCAGGGTTCATTCTCTGATGGAATGCCTCTAGGTATTTCTGGTACATTTAACTTTATGTTCGTGTTCCAAGCTGAGCATAACATCCTAATGCATCCTTTCCACATGGCAGGTGTAGCAGGTATGTTTGGGGGATCACTCTTTAGTGCAATGCACGGTTCTTTAGTTACTTCATCTCTAATCAGAGAAACTACAGAGGATGAGTCCCAGAACTACGGTTATAAGTTCGGACAAGAAGAGGAGACATACAACATTGTTGCTGCTCATGGATACTTCGGTAGATTAATCTTCCAGTATGCATCATTCAACAACTCTCGTTCTCTACACTTCTTCTTAGCAGTGTTCCCAGTTGTTTGTGTATGGTTAACCTCTATGGGTATCTGTACAATGGCATTCAACTTGAACGGATTTAACTTCAACCAATCAGTTGTAGATGTTAACGGAAAAATTATCCCAACATGGGGTGATGTTCTTAACAGAGCAAACTTAGGTATGGAAGTAATGCATGAAAGAAATGCACACAACTTCCCACTTGACCTAGCATCTGCTGAGTCAACAACAGTTGCTTTAACAGCACCTGCAATCGGTTAGTTCATATAGAACTTTTTTAGACCTCTACATAGTAGGGGTCTTTTTTTTGTGCATGTTTGAATTAAATGAAAATCTAGAAATAAAAAAGGAATTATTTCAAGGGAGTGTAATATTCACAATTGATAATTTTTATAAAAACCCAAAACAAATAGAAAATTATTTGTTCGGTAAACCAAATGAGATACGTCTACATAAATCTGAAGATAAACCATCATATAATTCAATTTATTTTGAAGATCGTAGACATGATGATGATATAGACAGTTTAGATGTTAAGAATGTTTATGATTTTTTATCTGAATTATGTGGACAGGGTAGTGATGATGATGATGTTATTGTTACTAATTGTACAAGGTTTAAAAAACATCAATTCAATGATTATAAAAATAATTATTGGTGGCCACATACTGATGGTGGATATAATGGTATTGTTTATTTCAATGATGATGATAAAAATGGCACGTGTTTTTATGAGGTATTAGTAGAACCACCAGATGTAAATGAACATTATCAACCATGGGCATTGAAAAAAAATTTTAAAGTACTAAAGACATTAGAACCTAAGTATAATAGACTTGTATTTTTTGATGGATATAAATTTCCTCATGGTATGAATATTTGCACTGATAGATACTTTGGTGAAGAGTATCGTGTTAATCAAGTTTTTTTCTTTGATATGGAGGATTGAAAATCACTTTTTAATTCCATAAAATTGGGAAAAAAATTCCCGCAAAAAATTTACCCTTAAGGTTTTTTCAATGAAAGCAGTAGTTTACTCAAGAGATAATTGTCAGTGGTGTGATAGAGTTAGACAATTATTTAAATCTGTTGACATTAAATACATAGAGTATAAGTATGGTGTAGACTATACTAAACAAGAATTTCAGCAAGAGTTTGGTTGTGATGCCACTTTTCCTCAAATTCAAATTGATAATAAACACATAGGCGGATGCAAGGACACACTACATTATCTGAAAACGAAGAATCTAATATAAACATCAACAAAGGATATGAATTTCTTTTAAAGGTACCTGAAAGAAGAGTTCAATTGTTTAAGTTTAATATTCCTTTTACAAATTATTCTTTTGAATTTTATAAGGAGTTTTAATGTATAAACCACATTATTGGTATCATGGTAATTTGTACATGATTCCTGAAAAAATTGATGATATATTTAATTATATTGATAAAACCCCTGTAAAAAAATTATTAGATGGAAGTAAAAATCATTTAACCACATATTTTGATGATGATGATTTAAGTGCTTTTTTTACAGATTTCTATGACCAAGTGGGGGCACAAATTATGAAAAAAATAGGTCTGTATTCTCGTACTAAATTTGAAACTACATATTGGTCACAAATTTATTCAAAATGTATGAATCATTCATCTCATAATCATTGTTCTTTTGAATGTGAAGAATCAATTATATCATGGGTGCATTTTATAAATGTTCCAGAACAAAAATGTTTTAAATTTACAGATAATGATGGTAATGTTTTTTATCCCCCAGAACAAAGGAACGGAGATATAATATATTTTCCATCTTGGGCATATCATGCAGTCGATCCAAATGAAACTAATGATATCAGAGTCGTCATTGCAGGAAACATAACAGTTACAGATTCGTATGATATTGATGAGTAAAAAAGTTCTTTTTTTGAATGTCTAAATAATTCCGCCTAGAAAAATTGATATGACAGAAATCGTCATAGGACTCTGCATCCTTGTTGCAGTCTTAACAATAACACTAGGAGGTGTGGTAGGATATTTAATAAGTCAACATGTGCATACGACAAATCCTCGTTATACACACCCCGAATGTTTTGATGTAAACGGTAATCCAATTCCTGATGACATCATTGCATTTCGGTTTGAAAACAACTCTGATGAATTTGAAGACTAATCATGGCAAGACTTCCTAAAAATCCTTTGGTAAGTGAGGTGTTAAGAGCAGCTCACGGTGCTAAAACAAAGGATAAAAAAATCTCAATTTTGAAAGAACATAAAGGTGATCACTTTAAAGCACTTTTTGTATGGAATTATGATTCTGAAATAAAAAGTGCAATACCAGAAGGTGATGTTCCATACAAACCTAATGAAGCACCTGCTGGCACCGAAGGACATACTAGATTAGTTCATGAATGGAGAACTCTTTACAATTTTGTTAGAGGTGGTAATGACAGATTGTCTCAAATGAAACGTGAGGCAATGCTGGTTCAACTATTAGAATCCTTACATGCTGATGAAGCAGAAGTTATTAATCTTGTAAAGGACAAAAGATTACAGCAAAAATATAGAATTACAAAAGCGGTGGTATCAGAGGCATACCCAGAAATAAAATGGAGAGATGAATAAAAACTGTAACATAAGTTACATTTTTTTATATTAAATACATTTGGATATGTTATAGTATTCATACGTTCATCTTATGGGCATTCTATTTTACCTATCTCTACTCGCTAGCCACGAACCAGTTCATTGGACTATTAGTTGCGAAAGGTGGATGGAACTAACTTATGAAGTCAAACAAGATCCTTATCTTGATGCGGAATCTAAGTTAGGTTTGATCAACTACTTTAAAACTAAAGTAGATGAAAAATGTAATGTAGGAGAAACATAGGACGCAAGTATGTGGTATTACCACAGAAGGAACGGGATTTTGTCCTATTACTTCAAATCAAATGTCAAACTTAAAATACAGAGGAGCAGCATATTCTGCTTCAGATTCCACTTCAACTAAAGAAACTAAAACATTAGTTTACAGAGGAGTGACTTACAAGGTACCTTCTTCATCAAGGAAAAAAATTAATTTCGACGGTGTATATAGAGGTATTAAATTTAACAAACTGACATTAGTTTAAAACTATAATGGGAGGTAATACCTCCCTTTTTTTTATGTATTACGGTATTAGGTACGATCTCTCAAGAATAGAAGGTGATGATGTTACAGTTGACACTGTGGCAGATTTGCTTACTGAAAAAAAAGTTATTGCTGTATTTCAAGGAAAGTCAGAGGCAGGACCTAGAGCATTAGGTAACAGATCTATTTTATACGATCCTAGAGATCCAAATGGTCAAGAAAAAATAAACAATATAAAACGACGAGAGCAGTTTAGACCTTTTGCTGCATCAATTTTACATAATCATGTAAAAGAATGGTTTCTAATTGACTCATCTCCTCATATGTCTTACGCTGTTGATGCTCGTCTACATACTCATAACAAGATACCTGCTGTCTTGCATCATGATTACACTAGTAGAATACAAACTGTGACCTATGAGGAAAACCCTAGATTCTTTGATATCATTTCTAGATTCTTTGGTAGAACAGGCGTTCCCATGGTTCTTAATACTAGTTTTAATCTTGCTGGAGATCCACTGGTCGAAACACCAGACGAAGCACTAGATACATTAAAAAAAAGTGAGATAGATTATGTCTACTTCCCAGAAATCAATAAACTCGTTGGGGATTAATTTTTCTAATAATGGTTCTATATGTTTATTAAAAGATGGTGAGATAGATTTATATCTTGAAGCTGAAAGAATAACAAGAAAAAAATATGACTATGAAGTCAAATCATTATTTAAATATATTGACAAAGTAGATCATATAGGATTTGCTGATTGTCATTGGAGTAATCCAACCAAAAATTTAAAGACCGCAAGAGATAAATCTGCCATAAAAAGATTATTTCCTAATGCCACTATTCATGATTACACATACGATCATCATTTGACACATGCTTATGGTGCTTGGAGGCGTTCTGGTTTCAAAAAGGATGTTGTAGTCATAGTTGTAGATTCTAACGGTTCAAAAACCACTAAGGGATTAGAGACAGTGAGTATATTCTGTAATAGATGGGGTTGGACAAAAAAACATTATGAAGAGTATCAAACAAAAAATGATCTTGGTATTGGTAGAAAGTTTGAACTTGCTGCATTAGAATTAGGATTCAATGAAATAGATGCGGGCAAGGTCATGGGTCTTTCTGCTTTTGGTAAGGGTATTTCATATGAAGTTCAAAAAGAATGGGAGAAAAAAGCATCTATTCTTTTTACAATTGCTGAAAAATATAGTTGGAATATAATACTAACAGGAGGGTGTTTCCAAAACTGTGTTGTTAATTATAAATTATTCAAGGAAAAAGGTGAACATATTAACATGTATGTTGATCCTATCGCACATGATGGTGGCACAGCAATAGGTGCTGCATACCTCGCTTATGATGAAACCCAAATTAAAAATTCTTGATGTAAGTGCATCTATAGGATGTAACTTAAGTTGTAAAGGTTGTAATCATTTCAGTAATTATTTCGCTGCGGGTTCTAAAATTAGTACTGATGCACTACTGGATGATTTAAATAAAATACTTCCAAGAATAGATATAGGTAGAATCTCTGTTATAGGGGGAGAACCATTATTAAATCCACGATGCGAGGAAATTTTAAATGCATGTAGATCAAGTTCTGATTCTATTGTTTATCTCTATACCAATGGCTTATTACTCTTACAGAATGAAAAATGGATCAAAAGAGCATTAGAAGACCCAAAAATATTTTTAAGAATTAGTGTGCATATACCTGAAGTAATAGACATCGTAAAAAAATTTAATCATCCTAAAGTTATTGTTAGTGAACATCATGATAATGTGGATCAGTGGTTTTATTCAATAAAACAAAAGGATGGAAAAGTCTATCCTTACGATCATAAAAATCCAAAAAAAAGTTTTTATTATTGTTCATGCCCTAACACTCAATTATATAATGGGCGTTTATGGAAGTGTCCTAACTCAGCATTTTTAAATGAATTATTGTATGTGACTGATCAAGAAAATGATTTGGTTTGGAGTGAGTATAAAAAACAGGGACTGTCAGTTGATTGTTCTGATGATCAATTAAAAACTTTCTGTGATAATTCGACAAACCATGAATCTATATGTAATATGTGTACATCTAAACCCTTAAAGTTTAGTGCTGCTGTTCAATCTAAAATTAAAAAAAAGGTGATCCATGTTTAGAGGTAATTACGATAATATCACCCCTCATCGTATTATGGTGAATGATTGGTACAGGACAAGTAAATATGAAGAATCCATTAGTAAATGTATAAAAGAGGGTGACACAGTAATTGATTATGGTGCAGGAAGTGGTATTTTATCTTACATGGCAATAAAGTATGGAGCAAAAAAAGTATATGCTATTGAGAGAAACTATAAAACAGCAAGATTTTTAAGACACAATATAAAAAAAGCAAATTTAGAAGACAAGATTGAAGTCTTTGTTGGTGACGCTGCTTCATTTATTTACAAACATGACATTGTAAAAATTGATGTTGTGATAAGCGAGTGTATTGGAGATCATTTATTTGAAAATAAAATGATATATGAGTTCTATAATCTATGTGATCATTACAGAGTAGGAAGACAGATACCCGACAACATGTCACTATGCATGTTTCCACATCTCATTGGTTTAAAAAATAATACTCGACATGAATTTGTAGATTTTGATAGTGATATAATTTCTGAATTTCCAATCGATGTTGCATATTTTGAAAATAATTCAGATGAAAAAGAATTTTATTATAAACTTAATCACAAAATTAGACATCATGATGAAAATGTATTGTTTAAATTGAGTTGGAAATATGATTTAAATGATGGATTGTTGGAGAAAAAAGTTAAAGGTTTCGGAAGAAAGGGATTTATTATGCTTTATTTTTATGTTGAGTTATTTGATAAAGTTTTTTTTACTAATCATCCGAGCAGACCAAAGACAGGGACTCACAGTTATTTTCAAAGAATAGTCCCATATTATGAGGGAGATATTAATATAAAAATTAATTCTTTATACGATCAACGTGGGAATGAAGGGAGTCCTTGTCAAAATATTGTTTTATAAATTAAATAGGAGGACATTAAATGCCAAAATTTAAATTTGAAAAAACATTTCTTATAGGAAAAGGAAAGGTTGCATGGTATCAAAAAGCAACTATATGGGCGTGGAAACAACATCCAGTTATACAACCCTTTTTGATTAAAATGATTCAATGGTTGAAACAAAAATGGATTGAAGTAAAAATAGAGAACACGATAAATAAGGTAGACAATGATATAGAAAAAATTCATGATCTTTGGGATGAGGAGGAATCAAATAAGAGGATGGATACTATCGCACAAAATGGTAATGATGGTCTTCACTATTTTGAAGAAGAATCTGTAGTAAAAGGATTAAAAAACATTGGAATTGGAATCAGTACAAATTCCTAATTTTCTCTCAGAAGATAGGGTAGATGTAGTTTCAAAATTTTATTTTGAAGTGTGTGAAATTTTAGGATGTAAAGTTCATGAAATTACTTTCAATAATATTACGACTAAAGTTGACTACGTTTCAGGGACTAATTATGAAGATTTTGATTATAGATATTGTCCAAGTATTGAAAAACAATATACTGATGATAAAGTCATAAATTATAAAAAAATACCTGAAGATAAAATAAAAGATATAAACACCGATTGGATTCCAGAAATGATTGATCATTTAAATGAGGAATTCCAAAAAATAAACAGAAAAGGTAAGATTCGTACTTTTGTCATATTTAATCTACCAAATCCTGTTCAAATACATACTGATGGAAATGATATTAAAAATAAAAGAGGGAAAAGAGATGTTTTTAATCCCGTTTTCAAACGAGAAGAATATTTTCCATCATATAAAAAATTTACTCATCAAGGGTTAATTACTATACAAAATGATGATTTAAGAAATGGAACTATAGTTTTCAATCAAACATTTCCATATAGTGTTTATTATGCGAATCATGAAAATAATTTAGATAGAAAAAAATCAGTTATAACATTTTTAAAGGATGATGATATTTTTAGATTTGATGAAAAAATTGAAAATTATACTTATGAGTACATGTCGGATGAAGAATATAAATTATTACCAGATATGAATAGAGAGCAATTATTTGGATTATCACTAGATAAAAAACTTATGTTTATGGACAAAGGTACTTTAGTATCATGGCAAGATGGAAAGTTTCATACAACCATACCAATGAAAAAAGAATGGGGTAATAGAATAATGTTGCAGTATGAAGCAGTAGATGAATGAAAATATTATTTAATGGTTGTAGTATTACTTGGGGAGATGAATTAGAGGACAATAGAAAATCGAGATTTAGTAAATTAGTATGTGATGAATTGGATATTGATGAAAAAAATTTAAGTATGCGTGGTGCTAGTAATGATTATATTTTAAGAACAACTATAGACTACTGTGATAAAAATACAGTAGACATTGCAGTGATTCAATTTACTGTTGAGAGTCGCATAGAATATTTTGGTGATGATGCATTTCCACACCAATTTGCTCCTGCAAATCGTGTAAAATGTCAAAATAAAAATAAATGGTTTTACAAATTAATATACAATGAATACCATGGATATGAAAACTTAAATAAAAATCTATATTTTCTAGATTTATATTGTAAGTATAAAAATATTAGATTAATTCCATTATGGCTTGATTGGAGTAAAAAACATCAAAGTTTTTATTGGAAATCTACTATTAATTTAATTCATCTTTGTAAAGATATTTGGAATAATCCAGAGTATAATCAAGGATTAATAAAATCTCACAAAGAAATATTATGTCCTAACCATCATCCTAATGAATTAGGGCATAGATGGGTAGCAGATAAAATAATATCTTTAATAAACTTTGATAAATATATTTACATATAAAAATATTATGCCAACATACCCTGTAAAACACACTGAAACAGGTGAAACAAAGGAATTTTCTATGACTATGAAAGAGTATGATCAGTGGAGAAAAGAAAATCCCAAGTGGGATAAAGATTGGTCAAAAGGCACTGGAGGTGCGGTGAGTGGAGTGGGAGATGTATATAGTCGTACAGATGGAGGATGGAATGAAGTTTTATCTAAGGTAGGATCAATGCCAGGTTCAAAAGTAAAACCACAGAAAACTACACATTTCTGATGCCAGCGAGAAAAAAGAAGACTTCAACACAGGTAGGTGCGGGTATGTCTGCTAAACAAATGTCAAGAAGAAAACCATTTAACGCTGAGATGATTGTAGATATAAAACCATTATCTGCCAATCAAACAAAAGCTTTTGAATCATATAAAAGTGATAAAAATTTATATTTGTTTGGTGTAGCGGGGACAGGTAAAACATTCATCACTTTGTATCTTGCATTAAAAGAGGTATTGAATCCTATAACACCTTATAACAGGGTAGTTGTGGTCAGATCAATGGTCTCGACAAGAGAGATAGGTTATTTACCAGGTGATCATGAAGATAAATCATCCTTGTATCAGATACCTTACAAGAACATGGTTAAATACATGTTTGAGTTACCATCTGACAATGACTTTGAAATGTTATGGGGTAATTTGAAGACGCAAGAGTCAGTGAAATTTTGGACGACAAGTTTTATTAGGGGAACAACACTTGATGATTGTATTGTGATCGTAGATGAGTCACAAAACTTGAATTTTCATGAGTTAGATAGTATAATAACAAGAGTAGGTGAGAACTGTAAGATACATTTTTGCGGTGATGCTGCCCAAACTGATCTCACAAAGACAAATGAAAAGAACGGCATCTTAGACTTCATGAAGATAATTGGTGCAATGCCTGAATTTGATTTAATTGAATTTGGTATTGAGGATATTGTCAGATCAGGTCTTATTAAAAGTTATTTACTTAATAAAATAGAACTAGGTTTTTAATGTTCATTCATAAAGAGGTTGATCTTCCTTCTTTAAGTAGGAAATCAATTGATGGTGTGAGGTACTACACAGTCAATAATAAACCGATGGTGTCGATCACGTCGGTGACTTCTCACTTCAACAAAGAAATTTTTGTGGAGTGGAGAAAAAAAGTAGGAGATGATGAGGCAAACAGAATCACTAAACGGGCAACGACAAGAGGCACTGCTGTTCATGAATTAATTGAATCTCATCTGCTTAATAAAGACGTTAAGTATGATAAACCTGGACCTAAAATGTTGTTTCAACAATCGAAACCAAAATTAAAAAATATAAATAATATATACGCACTCGAAAAAAGTCTGTATAGCAATGAACTAGGAGTTGCTGGTACAGTTGATTGTATTGCAGAATATGATGGAGAGTTATCAATAATTGATTTCAAAACTGCTGCAAAACCTAAACCTAGAGAATGGATAGAAAACTATTTTGTACAAGCAGTGGCGTATGCTTGTATGTTTTATGAGTTAACAAATATACCTGTAAAAAAACTTGTTATTTTCATGACTTGTGAGAATGGAGAGGTAGAAATATATGAAGAATATGATAAAATGAAGTATATGAAACTTCTCGTTCAATACATCGAAAAGTTCGTGGAGGACAAACTTAATGCCCGCTAAAACAAAGGTACAAATTAAGGAATCCCTCAAAGGAAAATTTTTATGTCAGGACAAATTCTCTAATGATATTGAACTCCTTGTTAAAGAAAACAAGGATATGAATTACATAGAAGCAATCTGTCACTATTGTGAATCAAATAATGTTGAAATTGAGTCGGTTAGTAAATTAATTACCAAACCTTTGAAGGAAAAACTTAAGTGGAATGCCACAGAATTAAATTACCTTAAGAGAACTTCTAAAGCAAAGTTTATGATATGAGTTGCAAAGTTTTTTGCACATATCCATGGAAACAACTCTTTAGTGATTCTTATGGTGTCTATATGCCTTGTTGTATGGCAACTGTGAATCATCCCCACAATGGATGCTGGCACGGTGCCAAATCAGATTTTCCTGCACCAAAAGTCAGCGAAGTTTCACCGTCTGAATTTTTTTATTCTGATTATATGAAACAGTTGAGATCTGACATGAGAGGAGGTAAGACAACTCCTCTTATTGAAGAGGTTTGTGCAAATTGTATTAATGAAGAAAAAGAAGGTAGAAAAGGTTTAAGAGATCCTCTATGGTATGAACCACTAGGTAGAGTCATAGAAGTTAAATTAAGACTATTTGGTAATGCATGTAATTTGTCATGCTACATGTGTAGGATAAAAGACTCAAGTTCAAGAATAAAACAGACTGAAAAATTAATTGAAATAGATCCTGAGTTTGGTGAGATGCTAGAGTATGATAAGTTGACAGATGAAATGAAACATGGTGGTGTCAATTACAATGTCATAGAGGATATAAAAAAAATAGCACCAAGAATAAAAAAAATATACATCATAGGCGGTGAACCATTTATCATGCCTAAACATTACGAAGTTTTAGATGCTCTAATCGAAATAGGTCAGGCAAAAAATATTATATTAAAGTATCATACAAATCTCACAAAATTAGAGTGGGAGGGAAATCATATTTTCGATTACATAAAAAGATTCAAGGGTTGTGATATCAATTGGTCATTAGAAGGATTAGGAGAGCAGAATGATTACATAAGGTTTGGATCAAACTGGGAATCAAACTTACAGAATTATTATAAGATAAAGAAACATGCTAAAGTTTGGGGAAACGTATGTGCCTCATCTTTATCAATTTTGTCTCTTCATGAGACTGAAAAATGGATGAAAAGTGAGGGTCTTGATTACTCAATTAATAATATTCAAGAACCTAGACCATGTAGGATTGATTCACTTCATCCTAAAATAAGAGAACAACTTCTACCCCTTTACAGGAATACTAAATTAGAGAGTTCTTTATCTGCAAATATAGAAAATTGGGAAGATAGATGGGCGGAATTGTTAAGGTATCTCAAGGCATTAGACGAAATAAATAACACAGACTACACTAAAGTTTTTCCTTTATTGAACGTAGAATGATATGCCTAGATTATCACCAGAAAAATTTTACGAAACATTAAATAATTTATCTGGAACGGATAATTTTAATCTTCAACAACCAAAGAAAAGAAATTCTCCTTTAAAAAAATATAATGGATTATATAAAAAAAAATCTGTTTCTCCACAACCAGATAATTTATATCAATTATATTTGGAGAAACCTACAATCAGGGTTTTAAATATACATGCACATAATGGATGTAATTTAGCATGCAAGGGGTGTAACCATAATAGTCCTTTTCTTGCACCAGGTAGTTCACTGAATGTTGATATGATGATTGAAGATATAGAGACAATATTACCAAGAATAAATGTATGGTCACATATAAGTGTGTTAGGAGGTGAAGCACTTCTTGAACCAAGATGTGAAGAAATATTGACTGCCGTAGAAAAAAATTATGATGGTCGAATAAAATTATATTCTAATGCAACATTATTGTATGAAAATAGAGAGTGGATAGTAAAACATATGAATAAAGATGTGAAACTATATGTGACCCTTCATCTTAATCCTCTATCAAAATCAGGAAAAATACTTTATAAGAACGTAGAAAAATTTATTGAATATGCAAAGGATAAAACTGAATTAGAAGATCATTTACATTTGAGTGAACCTTGGGATGAATCATGGTTTGACATTGTAAAACATGAGGGAGATAAAATTTATCCATACAATGACAATAATATTGATCAAAGTTGGAATAATTGCACTTGTCCTAATCCACAATTATATTCTGGGATGATATGGAAATGCCCTATAATTGCATATTTAAGAGAAACAATTTCATCCACAGGACAACTTGATGATCCTGCATGGAAACCTTATTTACAGTATCTTGGCACTCCAGTTGATGCACCAATAGAGGATTTATTTGAGATGGCGGATCAAACACTTACGCCACATAAGATGTGTAATATGTGTCCATCAAATCCTAAATGGCATTTTGCACATATTCAATTAAAAGGTGTTAAAAATAAGGTAGGACAATTTCTACATACTTAAGAATCTATGGACTCAATGTCAAGTGATACATAGATATGAATATGAAATAAATCATCATGGAAATTAAAGGTATAAATTTAATTGATTATAAATTGCCTGATTGTATTGTTTGCCTTAAATTAGGTGATAGATATAGTTCAGAATATGTAAACAATTTATATAAATCGGTGAGAAAGTATTGTGATATGGATTTTTTGTGTTACACAGATGATTGGGAAGGTATTGATGATGATGTTTTAATAGTGCCTTTTAAAGGAAGGATTCCAAAAGAAGAATGGACTACACCAGAAAATCTTTTACATAAAGAAACCTCGCTAGGATGGTGGCCAGCATGGGCCAAATTAGAATTATTTGCTGCTGACGAATTAAAAAATTATAATAGAAAAATATTTTTCGATTTAGATATTGTAATTCAAAATGACATCACACCTATCCTTGAATATGAAACTGATTGGGCAATAATAGATTCATCATATTGGAAGGGAGAAAACTGGATAAAAGATCATCCAAAGGGTAAGGCATGGAATAGTAGTTGTATTATTTTTAAAGATAATGAATGGATTTATGATAGATATCAAAAAAATTGGGAGAATTTTGTAAAGGAATATGCTGGCATCGATGATTTTTTCTACGGAGAACATTTTAAACCAGATTTATTACCACCATGGTTCTATTCATATGCAAAAGGTTCAAAACCAGAACATTATTATGAGTCAATTTCAAAAAAGAAACCGTATAACAAATATCAATCTGATTTTTTAATTTGTTTATTTCATCAAAAACCTGACATTCACGAACTTGATTCTTCAAACATACTTTATAAATTGTGGACTGCGTAACCTGTTTAAAAATAGGAAATTTATACTCAGCAGAATATGTAAATAATTTACATAAATCAATTAGAAAATATTCTGATATTGATTTTATATGTTTTACTGATGATTCGGAGGGTATCGATAATGATGTAATAACTTATGACATAGAATCACATTGGGATGTTGAGGGGTGGTGGCCAGCGTGGAGTAAGCTAGAAATGTATGGAAGAAATGAATTAGAAAAATATGATAAAAAAATATTTTTTGATTTAGATATTGTAATTCAAAATGACATCACACCTATCCTTGAGTACGAAACTGATTGGGCAATCATAGATACTTCATTATGGAAGGGGCAAAAATTTAAAAAAGAACACCCAGAACAAGCAACATGGAATAGCAGTTGTACAATTTATAAAGATTTGACAGATGTTTACGTTAGTTATATTGTCGATTGGGATTATCATGTTAAAATGTATAGAGGATGTGATAATTTTTTGTGGGTTAATGGGTTTAAACCTGATTACCTTCCAAGTTGGTTCTATTCATATCGTGAGGGATGGCATCCATCTCATTACTGGGAAAACCAATGGACACCACAATTTAAATACAATCCAGATTTTTTAATTTGTTTATTTCATCAAAAACCTGATGTACACGAACTTGAATCGAGCAACATACTCAAGAAAATCTGGAATGACTCCGTTTGATACTTATAAACAATATCTTGCATATAAAAATCATTTTACAAAAAATAAATATGATTACTTTCGATATGCGGGAAAATCAAAAGCGAAATTAGAATCATTTTATAAAAGAAAGGATAGATATTTCTTTGAAAAAACATCAAGAAAATATAAAGATCAGGAAATAAAAAATTTTTTTCTTGCTAATTTTACATCTACTGACAATCCACAAGGCATGTGGATTGGTGAAATTATAGGTTCAGGTGAGAAAACATACAAATTATGGCAAAAAAGACAGCAAAGTCTGTTTTATATTTTTAAAAATAATATTGAATTGATAGAAGATATTAATTTGTTTTTAGATGCATCAAAAGGTCATTCACCTTTACTTAAATTTCATTTGGCAGGAAAAATAAGTGTTGAAGAAATGGTTATATATGAGAAAATATTTGGATATTGTAAAAATTATGATAAACAATTAAATGATCCAGTATGGAAAATTATAGGTTTAAAGGTTAAAAAGTATTTACCATTCATGGATATAGATATTCAGAAATATAAAAAATATTTAATTGAAAATGTAAGATAAAATATGATTAGAACTTTGTTTGTACATATCCCTAAAAATGCAGGGACTTCAATATATAACTGTTTAAAAGATTCTGATAAGCATAACATTCCTAAGTGGTCTCGTGATGCATATCTTCCTCATTCTTATCTATTATCAAGAGCAAAACTTTATGAATTTAAACCAGAAATTCAATTTTGCGTGGTGAGAAATCCTTATGATCGATTTATATCAATTTACCATCATGTTCAGAAAAGAATGCTCGGATTTTGTAAAAAACTTAAACGTCGTATGCTGAAGTATCCACATGAAATAGAAAGATTAGTTTCTTCTTTTCCTAGTGTTAATTTTTTAGCAACTGCATCATTTGATGACTTTGTTCGGAAAACTTTATGTGAGTTTGATACTAAAGAAATTGTTCATAATTATCATCACTTCATGTCACAGTCTTCTTACATCGACAGAGCAGATATAGAAATCTTTCGATTTGAGGATCTTACTCTTCTTGAAAAACGATTAAGTATTAAAATTCCTTATTTAAATGTCGGTGGATATGATCATGATATAAAAGATTTGTATTATAAAGACAAAAAAACAAAAAAAATTATTGAGGTTTTTTATGAAAAAGATTTTGAAAATTTTAAATATTAATTCCTTAACATGAAAATATATTTTAATGGTTGTTCATGGACATGGGGGGCTAAACTATCAAAAGAGAAAAAAATTCATATCGACGGGAAGGTTTTTCACCCAGATAGATTTAGCACAAAGGTTTGTGAGTATTTTAATGCGGAGGAAGTAAATGATTCAATGTGTGGTGTTAGTAATCACTACATTGTCAGAACGAGTTTAAAAAGAAATCCTGATGATTATGATTTAGCAATAATACAATTAACAGTTAAGAGTAGGAATGAATATCATGATGGTTGCACATGGAAGCAATTAACTACAAGGAATAATCCAAAATATTATGATTTTTATAGTGATGAAATGGGTTGGCATGATGAATACATATCTCATAAACTTTTATCACAACATTTTAATAAATGTATTTTTCTTTCAATTGAAAGACAAACAAAAGTAAAAGTTGATTTACAATTAAGGTCAGATAAAAAACCTAGAAACAATTATTCAAGGTTTGAAAATAATTCTCATCCAAATGAGGAGGGGCATATTCAAATTGCTTCGGATATAATTAAAATAATAAATGAAAAAAAAATATTTATTTAGTAATAGACAGGGTTTTCAGTAGTTGACATCGTATAAATAGTTGTTTATAATTGCCTTATGATGGGCATGAATCCCTTAATCTATTCAATCCGTCGAATCCAACTAATCAAACTAAACTGTATGTCTTTTTCAGATCTTAAAAAACAGTCTCGTCTAGGAAGTTTAACATCAAAACTTACAAACGAGATAGAAAAAATGAATCGTACCACACAAGGTGGAAGCGATGAACGTCTATGGAAATTAGATGTAGATAAAGCAGGAAATGGATACGCTGTAATCCGTTTTCTACCAGCACCAGAGGGAGAAGAACTTCCTTGGGCAAAACTTTATAGTCATGCCTTCCAAGGTCCTGGTGGTTGGTATATTGAAAACAGTCTTACTACTTTAGGTCAGAAAGACCCTGTTTCAGAACACAATCGTGTCTTATGGAATAGCGGTGCTGATTCTGATAAAGAGACAGCAAGAAAGCAAAAACGTAAACTTACTTACATCAGTAACATTTATGTTGTAAAAGACCCTACCAATCCTGAGAACGAGGGTAAAGTATTCTTATACAAATTTGGTAAAAAAATATTTGATAAGATTACTGCTGCAATGCAACCTGAGTTTGAAGATGAAACTGCAATTGATCCATTCGATTTCTGGCAGGGTGCCAACTTTAAACTTAAAGCAAAGAATGTAGCAGGATACAGAAACTATGATAGTTCTGAATTTGCTGCTCCTTCTCCTTTATTGGAGGATGATGATGCACTTGAAACTTTATGGAAAAAGCAGTATTCACTAGCAGAATTCACTGAAAAAGATCAATTTAAATCATATGCTGATTTAGAGACTAGACTTAATGCTGTTATTAATCCATCAGCACAACCCACTCGTGTTGATGAAGAACTTTCACATGAAGCGTCAGTTACACAGAATGTGGCACCACCTGTTGCAATCGCAAGCGAACCTTCATCGGTAGAGGATAAGGATGATGCTTTGTCTTACTTTCAAAAGTTAGCGGAAGAGTAAAACCAAAATCACTTTTTAATTTCAAAAAATCGGGAAAAAAAATCCCGCAAAAAAATTACTTATAAGGTTTTTTCTCCTTATCTTAACGTGGAGTTAGGATTCGGAGATTAGACCCTTTTTTAGTGCGTTTATCAATAAACTGAGAACTATCAGTGTATGTCATTATTTCTCTCATGTCTGATATAATGGTTGAAATGTAATTTGATTTCAATAAAAATATATTTCTTTTATCATCATTTTTTTCTACTTCATATTCATAATTAGTAACCGATTTAAGTAAATTAGAACCAGATAAAGTTTTATACTCACCCTCATATGAATATTTTAATGTAAAATTTTCATCAACTTTCAAACCACCTTCCAATAGTAATGAACCGTTTGGATCATTTATTTTTAAAGTTTCATAATGATGAATTTCATTTAACAATTCAGTGCCGTACTTATCAATTAAATAATTTTGAAAATCAGATTGAGTCATCGGCCACTCATCCCTTACATTGATAATATTATTTGATATTAAAACAACCCAATCTAAAAATGGTGAATTATACATTTCATTTGCGATATTATCTGGACGTGCATCACCTACAATTGTAAATTCATCAAAGGCAAATGGTGTATTCAATATATCATTTCTTATTTTTGCTCTTTTAAATAAATTTTTGACACGAACTACATCATTATTAGAATTCCTGCCTTGTGCAAAGGATGGTAATAATAGATCTGAGAAATCGTCGAAATATGCCATTAGAATGCTACGTCATCAGGTTCTATAGATTCAAAACTACCATCACCAGCAACATTAAACAAATCTTGTGTGCTTGCATCTGCACCTTCTTGTTCAGGAAGATAGTCACTTTCAAATATGGGTGTTAGTTCTGTAAATCCGAGGGTCATGGTGCTTCTTACAGGCATTGAACCTGCTTTTGGATCATCATATGCTTGATAAACACCTTCAGGTGTAAAATTAGTTTGGCATGTGGTTAAAGCACATATTTTAAACATATTTAAACCTTTTATTCTTTTATCTTGGTCAGTGCTATATCTTAACCTGAATACATTAGGTGATCCTACAAAAATAAGGTCTGTATTAAATCTTTTTGGTGCCATACCTTGTTTAAAAAATCTCATAATTCTTCTTACTACTACACCTTCATTTTCATCATTAGGGGCAAATTGAAAACTAAATGAAAAATTTCTTAATTTAGGTCCGTTAAAAAGTAATTCTAGATTTGGATTGACAACATTACCAGTTCCTCTTGCAATAAATGCTTGAGGATTTACGTCAATTCCTGCTAATTTTGATAATGTTCTCTGTGCTAAAAAAGATGATAATAATAAACTTGCTGATGCATTATTACCACTCTTTATTTCATTAAAGATTGATCCTGCAGATTTAAATGCATCTCCAACAAGACCTGTAGCAGCACCAACTAAATCTCCTTCTGATACTTTACCTACGGCATTTTGTGCTGCATCATTAGCAGCAAAAAAAGCACCCGCATTAAGAGCATTTGCTGTTTCACCTCCCCACCCTACAGAGTTTGATATTGCTAATTGATTTGGAATTGGCATTTTGACAACACCAATATAGTCTTTTAAATTACTGCCTCTTTGTAATCCTTTTGTTAAGGTTGATCCTGCATTAAATACTCCCTTTTCAAAAAGGTCTGCCTGTGGTGCATTATATGTAAATTGCTCTATAACTATGTGATCTTGAGAATTATCTCTTCTCATATCTACTGGATATGTAAGGGAAATAATTTCATCTTTACCAGTCACAGATAATGATTTCCTCGTATTTGTAGGTCCTTCATCTTTATTTTGATCTTCAATTACTTGTGCGGTGTCTACTGTTTCACTTGATGTATTTGGTAATACTCCTCCAAAAAATTCACTATCCTGATCTGCTAAATCTTGTAAAGCTTCTTCAGATGCAGAAGGAATAGCATTGCTATTGTTTTTTGCATTATTATATTTTTCTAAAGATACATTTTTTTTTGTTTCATTAAATGAATTAATTTTTGCTTCAAATGGATCGTAAAAATTTGTTTTATGATTCTGATTTACATACTCTACAAAACCTTTATCTGTTTTATGAATATTAGTGTTCCTTAGTTTAGTTCCCCTACCTGTCTCTTTTATTTCTTTAATATTATTAATTTGACCAAAACTTCTGTTCTCACTACTTACATCTGTGTCAACAAAAACTTTAAATTTTTTACCTTCATATTCCACATCATATGATGTATTAATTGGTGATCCTAATATTCCTGAACCTTTTATGTATTCAGGGTTATGATTTTTAGATTTAGTATTTTCATTAACTAAATTATTGATTTTTTCACTCATTAGTATACCTTTCCCCTTGCTCTGATAGGAACATCCACACCATTTCTATGCACTACAAAATCTTCTAATGGCATAACTGATACATCTTCCCATGCTGTTTTTTTCACTACTCTTAATTGACTTACTTCCGTTGCTAAGTATTTATGAACCCCCTTACCAGTAAGTAAAAATTCCATAAATTCATCATCGTCATTATCGACCATTTCTAATAATTGTTGTATTAAACCAGGTCTTGATTCTGGAGCATGATAATGAAAATTATGTCCAATAAAACCCATTCCTCCTCCAAATGCACCTACACCTAGCACATAAATTAAGGGAACTCTGTCATAATAAGGTAAAGTTGCTCTATATTTTGCTCGATAATTGAAAAACATCAATTTACCAGCACCTACACTTCCAGCAGTTGAAAATTCTGAACTAGATGCCAAGTTCTTTCTCCGTTAAAACTTGAAACTGCCACTTTCTGTCAGCACAAAAGTCTTTTGCTGCACTCCATTTTGCTTGATTGATAGCATAAGTTACGACTTCGGTTAAATTTTTTTTATTTTTTGGGAGAACACACTGTTTTTTTGGTTTTATTTCAATAATTTTCTCAACAACTTTTCCAGTTGATTCTTTAACTTTTATATAAAAGTCAGGGAAATATCTATGAACTCTCCTGTCTGTTGGTGACATATAAGGTATCACCACCTCTTCAGAACACCAAGATACAATATTTTTTGATGAGTCACAATATCTCATAAATTTCAATTCCCATAATGACCTATACACTATGTTTGTAGGATCACCTTTATATTTTTTATAATTTTTGGGACGAAATTTGCCTTTATAAGACATACATAGTATGTAATCTACCTTATTTAGATGGCAGAGACAGTATTTAACAAAAAAAGATACCATCTCAGAACCGATGATTTATTGTCGGATTTGATAAATCCAGCATTAAATAACATATATGACGTAGAAATTAAATTTGATACTAATGGAAATGAGTTAAGAAATAATATTCAAAGTAATATAACTAATCCTCGTGGAGAAAGTTTGGGAGATAGATTGGCATTGTTTTGTTCCGAAGCAAGTTTGCCAGGTTCTAATATTCAAACATCGAAAGTTGATGGTTTGAGGCAGGGTATTACACAAAACTATGCAGTGTACAGGAGATATCCACCTTTAAATCTTGTGTTTTTTGTACATCAAGATTATTTTACTCAAGAGGTTTTTACATCATGGTTAGAATTTATAAATCCACTTCAAAGTGCTTACTCAGAAAAATCATTTAAAAAACTAAGATATCCTAATTCATATAAATGTTCTATCGATATTACATCATTTAATAGAAATATATTAAGAGATTTTGACAAGTTAAGACCGAGTAACTTCTTTACTGTTCCTACAATGACAAATAACATTGTATATTCAATTAAAAATGCATTTCCAATATCAATGAATTCATCTCCTTTAACTTATGGAGATGCTGAAATATTAAAAACTACTGTTTCATTTGTATACGAACATTACATCGTAAGCAAGACTAAATAACAGTACTGAATTGAAATTATGCCATTACCAAGCGTCGTCACACCGACTTTTGAACTTAATTTAATTTCATCTAACAAACCAATTAAATATCGACCATTCCTTGTAAAAGAGGAGAAAGCATTATTAATTGCATTAGAAAGTGCAAATGATAAAGATATTTTAAATACTGTCAAAGATGTTTTAAAAGCATGTATAAAAACTCGTGGTGTGAAAGTAGACAATTTACCTAGTTTTGATCTTGAATATTTGTTTTTAAACATTCGAGGTAAATCTATTGGTGAAAGTGTCGAATTATCTGTAATATGCTCTGATGATAATCAGACTAAAGTTCCTTTGACGATATCTTTAAGTGATATTGTTTTGAATATACCTGATGATCATACTGATACTATTGATTTAGGATCTGGATTGAAATTAAAAATGAAATATCCTTCACTTCAACAATTTGTTGAAAATAACTTTAATGTCACATCAAAATCAGAAAAAAATGCTATAGATAAAGCATTTAATTCTATTAGTGAGTGCATTGATCAAGTTTATAATAGTGAAGAAGCGTGGTCTGCCTCTGATTGCACAAAAAAAGAGATAATATCATTTATTGAATCTCTTAGTTCAATGCAATTCAGTAAAATAGAACAATTTTTTGCTTCAATGCCAAAACTGTCGTATAAGACCACTGTTGTAAATCCAAATACAAAGGTTGAATCTGAAGTAATAGTTGAGGGTTTATCAAATTTTTTCGCATAATGTTATATCACACAGATATAACATCATTTTTTGAAGAAAATTTTGCTCTCATGCAACACCATGGATGGAGTCTTAATGATTTGGAGAATATGATTCCATGGGAAAGAGAAACATATATGCTTTATCTTAATAATTATCTTGAGAAAAAGAAATTAGAGGCACAGCAAAAGAATGCTTCGATCTAAAACAATACCTCAAACTCAAATTATCCCTACAGAAGAATCTGATGATGGGATAATCACTGCTGCTGTTTTAGAATCAAAATTAATAGAGACAAAAGATTTAATTGGTGAGGATATTGAAGATGTTCAAGAATCAATCGATAAAAAAACAGAAGGATATTTTCAATCACTTATAAGTCAAATGCAAGGTGTGAATAATAATTTAGAAGCAATAAGCGATACTATTAAAAAAGATATGAGAGATAGAAAAAGATATTTTGATATGCAAAAAGAATTATTTGAAGATGATGAAGAAAATTTAAAAAATCTTAGAAATAGATCTGGAGGGGGAGGAAATTTATTTGGAGGTCTACTTAATAAAGCATTATTAGGATTAGGACTCTTTACTGCACCTGCTGTAATACCTCAATTATTTCCTGATACTGTGAAGACTGAGACAGATAAAAATGTTGACCAGTCTATAGAAGAGAAAGGTCGTAAAGAAACTGCCGATCTTTTGAAATCTGAGGAAGAAAATAAGAAAAAAGAAAGAAACTTTATACAAAACTTCTTCTATGGTACGATAATGGGAGAAGATGCTGAATATGATAAACAGATAGAGAGAGCAGAAACTGGAGAAGAACCAGTATTTAACATTGGAAAAGATAAAGTTAATACAGATGAGAAGAATGAGAACATTGATGGATTAAATCAAGATGTAAAAAGTGGTGAACTTGTAGAACCTAAAAGGGATGATTATCCCAACACTAGAAGTGGTGCTAAAATATATCAAGATGCAAAGAAATCATTTGATGAAGCAAGTAAACAGATATCAGAAACAAGTACAAAGATATCTGAAACTAATAAAGATATATCAGAAAAACCTGGTAAACCTATAAAAAATAAAAGAGGAAGAATAATTGGATATGAGAATGTAGATGAATCAATAAAAAATGTTACTTTTGATGATTTTAATGAGGAAATAGATGATATAGACTCAAAAACTTCAAACACTCTAAAAAAATATAATAATATTACAAAAAAAGAAGAATTATCTAATTTAATATTAGATGAAAAAAAATCAGAAAGTAAAAACAAATTTGAAGACATTTTTGAAATGTCATCTGATATATCTGATAGTGCTGGTGAAGTCAGTATTTTAAATATTGAGGGAACAACGAAAAATGAATTAACTCCTAATATTGATACGGGCACTACAAATGCATCAAAAAATATTGATTTTGATCCTGAAAAAAGTGGTCAGGAAAGATTTGAAAGCAGTATTGCTTTAGGAGTATTTTAATGAGAGCAGCGATTAATACAGAAATAATTACAAGGAGAGCTGGTCGAAATGTGGTTAATTTAAATAAAATGTTTTCTTTGAGATCTTTTCAAATAAAAATATTAGAGGATAGAAGTTTACAATTACAAAAAGATCATATTGAGAAAAGAAAAAAAATCTTGAATAATATTTTCGAGGAATCTTCTAATGGAGAGAACGGAATGTCTAATGTAATAGATCAAGTTTTAAAATCATTAGGTATAAGTAAATTTGCTAAAAATTTAAATAAAACAGCAAAAGTAAAAACTAAAAGAATAATACCTACAAAAATTAAATCAAAGGTCAAGAAAGATAGTAATATAAAGTCTAAAATCTTTGAAAAACCCGCCAAATTTACTAAAAATTTGAAAAGAGCAACAATAGTAAAGGGTAAAAGAATGATACCTAGACAACTTAGACCAAAGTTTCCTTCTTTAAAAATTAAGTCTCCTCCTGCTTTAAAAGGATTATCAAAAATAGCACCAAATGTTGGTAAAAAAATTCCAGTATTAAATGTGTTGTTTACTGGTTTAGATGCTGCTAGTAGATTATCGCAAGGTCAAACTAAAACACAAGCGATAGCAGGAGCAGGAGCAGGTTTAGGAGGTAGTCTTGCTGGTGGTGCAATTGGTCAAGCATTAATTCCAATACCAGTTGTGGGTTTCGCAGTGGGAAGTATTTTGGGTGGTTTTATTGCCAGTAAATTGTCAGATAAAGTAACAGGTGTAGATCAACCACAAATAGTAGATAAGAAAACTTCTAAAATATCAAGAAATAAAGTTGAATTAGAAAAACGTGGTAAACCTATAAAAAATAAAAGAGGAAGAATAATTGGATATGAGAAAGTAGATGAATCAATTAAAAATAAAACAAGTACAAAGATATCTGAAACTAATAAAGATATATTAAAAAAACAAGTAAATATGAACGATATAACTGATATGAATACGAAAAATTTCACTAATAATAATATTATTAATGTGACTTCGAGTATGACAAGAAATGATAAATTTAAAAAATCAAATATTGCAAATGTTAAATTCAATAAGTCAGGTCAAACATTTATTGTACAAAATGAACCTGACACGGTTGTCAAATCTGTGCCAGGTATTAATAATTCAAATAGTGGTGGTGGATCAATTATCGTATCTGAGTCTTCATATGATGCAGCGATTGCAATTGCTAAATTAGAGGCAGCAAGAACAGTATGAGTAGATTAAGACGACATATAATAGAGGAATTATTAGTATTTCACCCTAAAGGTGAGACTGATCCTTTAGATTTAAGATTACAATCAGGATTAATATCAGTTTATGAAAGTGTATTAGATCCTGTTTTAAGAGTAGAAGTTGATATTTACGATACGACAAACAAAATGGCAGCACTTCCTATTAGATCTGGTTCTCAAGTAGGATTAAATATTGAACAAAAATTAAGAGATAAAGTTATTGGATCAGTCAAATTTGATGACAGTAATCCTTTATACATCAGTAATATTACAGGCACTTTGTCACAAACAAAAAGAGAGGTATATACTCTTCAATTAGAAACTAAGGGAGCATTTTCAAATAATACAACAAGAGTGTATAAGAAATACAAAGGAAAAATAAGTGCAAGTGTAGAAAAAATACTAAATGAAATGAAAATAGATCGTTCAAGACAGTTTATTGAAGAGACATCAAATAGTTATTCTTTCATGGGTAATTATAAAAGACCTTTCCATACTATTACCAACCTCTGTAAAAAATCAATACCGACTGTAAGTAATAAAAAAACTGCTGGATCTGCAGGATTTTTATTTTTTGAAACTTTAAACGGATATAATTTTAAAAGTATTGATAATATTTTCAAAGATGCTAATGAAGATAATGTATATGAGTATTTTTATAGTGATGTAACTGATGGTTTAGATTCAAATAATGATCATAAAATTGTGAATGTTCCAAGGTGGAGTGTTAGTCATGATATTCAGAACAAATTAAGAATGGGTCAATATAAATCGTCAAATTTATTTTTTAATTTAAATGATAGAACATTTGAAACAGTAGTATATAAGTATAGTGATAGTATTAAAGATCAACTTTCTTTATCTAATGAAGAAGATTTAATACCAGATGATTTTGTTGAATCATCATCAAGATTCATGTTTTGTTTAACTGATTCAGGTGTTCTATCTCCAAAAGGTGATTTAGATACGCCTCAAAAACAAGCATATTATAAATCACAATCAGTTGCTAGATACGCTTCATTATTTTCTCAACAGGTAAATATAACAGTGCCTATGAACTTAGAGTTGGCAGCAGGGGATGTAATTTACTGTAAATTTCCCAAGATAAATATGGATAAATCAGATTATGGAACAGACCCAAGTTCTGGGTTTTACATGATCAAATCACTATCCCATAAATTTTCCTCGGATGGTGACTATACTGGCATGAATTTAGTGAGAGATTCCTTTACAAAACTTACATGAAAAATATAGAAGATCACATTAACAAAGACAAAGAAATTCTTGACAATTCCACCACTAACCCTCAGATGCGTCGTCATACTGAGATCGAATTACAGGATTTAGAAGAATACAAAAAAAATCATCCAGAAGATGATCATGATCCAACTCCTCTTGAGTTGCATTGTGATAAAGATCCATCTGCACCTGAATGTCTAATTTATGATGACTAATGTTTGATTCAAGACTTTCACCTATAAATTTTATTGGAGAAGATGGATTTCATTGGTTCATCGGACAAGTTGCACCTGCAAAATCTTGGAGAAATGAAGCAACAGCATACGGATATAGGGCAAAAGTAAGAATTTTTGGTAGACATCCTGCAAGTGCAGATGTTAAAGATGATGATCTACCTTGGGCACAATTTTTAGTTCCTCCTAATTTTGGATCTGGGAATAATTTTTGTGGTGTCAGTTTTGTAGTTCAAGGTGGTGAACATGTTGTTGGTTTTTTTGCAGATGGCGAAGAAATGCAACAACCCGTAGTGATAGGATCTTTTTTCGGAGGACCTAATGTAAAAGACAAGATTTCATATGATGATGCAATAAGTAAACTTACAACAGAATTCAAACCATTTGGTATGAATCCTTTAAAAGTTTCAAATCTTGGAACACATAACAAACCAAGTCCTGATAATATTAGTCCGACTGAATCAAATTCAACAATAGCAGCAGGATTAATATCTGCATCGATGTTAACCCCAAATTTATATCCAAGTATAAAAAGAAGAATTAATGAGGAAAGAATAGAAGTTGATGTTCCAGACCCATGTGAAGGTGGTAATACTCAGATGTCTGTCATATCAAAAACAATAAAAAAATTTATTGATTTATCTAGTAGATTGAAAAAAATTAAGGGTGGATATGTGGATCCTGTTATAGGAAAAATTTATAATATGAAAAAATTAATTAAAAAAACTGCTGGAAAGGTGGCAGGAAAATTGGCACAGGTAACAAGAAATGCCAGAAAATTTATGTTTGAAAAAATAGGAAACTTGACAAGTAAAATTGTGAAACCTTTGGATCCAGATCAATTATTTAAAGACATTGAGGCAAATGCAGCAAAAAATGATTTATTTTGCCTTATTGAAAATGTAACCAAAGGTTTTAAAAATTTAATGGAAAAATTTTTAAATGGTTTATTAGGAAATTTAGTTGCATTTCCCTTATGTGCTGCAGAACAATTACTTGGAGGTTTACTTGGTCAAATTAACAATTTAGTTGATAAGGCAATAGGAAATCCAATGAATATTTTGAATAAAATATTAGGTCCTATTGGATCATTTGGTGATTTTATGTCAAAGGCATTGAACATGGGTCAAATAGCATTGAATTTTTTAAAATGTGAAGGGTCAGAGTGTGAACCTAAACCTGCTGATTTCGTAACAAATGTAGGACCTCAATTAAAAAACTCTTTAAATTTTGATGAAGTATTAAATTTAAAAAATGCTTTTAATATACCAGGTCTTGATGTCTTAAAAAACCCTCTTGGTTTTGTAGATAATATATTCCCTACCCCGTCTTTTGGAGTTTTTACAGGAGCAGCAGAAGCAGTTCAATCTGTAGTGGGTGGATGCAATCCAAGAACTAAAACATGTGGACCTCCAAGAGTAGAAATATTTGGTGGTGATGGAATAGGTGGATTAGCAAGAGCAGTAATAAATGAAACTGGTAAAATTGTAGGTGTTAATATGACCGAATTTGGGAGTGGATTTACAGAAAAACCATTTGTTTCTTTTATTGATGATTGTGACAATGGAAGAGGTGCAGTGGGTGAAGCAATACTCGATGATGATGGGAATCTGGTAAATATAGCAATTCTAAATCAAGGTGGTGGATATCTAACTCCTCCTGCTACAAATTTATTAACTCAAGATAGACAGGATGATGAAATTTTAAATGATATATCAGATGAGCAGGGTGAAGATGTTGCTGGAATAGTAAATGATGTTCTTATTGTAAATCCTGGATATGGTTATGATCCTGATGACATCATTTATGTAAACACTCCTGATGATATTTCTGTAGGAGCTATTACTGATTCTCCCATTGCAACTCTTAAACCTGATCTTGACGAAGAAGGAAGAATAATTGATGCAATTGTCATAAATTCTCAAATTGGTATCAAAGATTTACCCGAATTAACTATTCCTAGTAAAAACGGATTTGGTGCTGTTATTAAACCAGTTATTGAATATAAAAAAGTCGAAGAATTTGGTGATGTTGCTATCACTGATGTAATCAGAGTTATTGATTGTATTCAACCTTATTAAAAAAATGTCTGATAAACCTTATGAACCACCGTTAATATTATCTCATCCTGAAGATGGGTTTTTAAGGGTTGGTAAAGAAACAAATGATGATATTGATAGGAAAGCTCAGGTTGAACTTGGTTCGGGATCTGGTGCTAGTTTATTTTTATTTGATGATGGTGGATGGGAAATAAGAGGTATTAAAGGTGGATTGAATGATACAGCAGAATCTTTGCATGCAGGTGCAAATATTGTTCAGCAAGGTGGAGGACCTCTTAATATTGTATCGGAAGGAGATTTAAATATATCATGCCCTGATGGTAAATTGACCATTGCTGCAAAAGAGATAGTGATGGAAACAGTTGCAGATGATGGTGATTTTGTTCTTAACTCAAAAAAAAATATTAGATTAAATGCATCTAATAATTTTACCTTGATCGGGACAAATGTAATAACAAAAGCATCACATACTCTTCTTGCTCATTCAGATGGATTTAATATTATGTCAAGTGATACTAGAAATATAGTATACGAAACCAAGACACCAATGACACCACTTCCTATAATTAAGATGGTTAATACATTACTTAATAACGTTACTTACGAAAACAACTAATGGCAACTGTTCCAGAATTAAGTGCTGGTAAGGTCTACATAGGACCTGAACCAAGACAAGATAGATCTGTAAAAACTATTGAAAGTGGTGAAAAACAATTTGATGGTACGTTAGCGGTCACAGGTCCTGCCTTTATAGGTGGACACTCTGATAGTGCAAAAGGTGTGTTGAATGTTGGAACAGATCTAGGAAACTTTAGTCCTGAAGTTGCAGGTAGGGCATTAGATGTTCAGGGTGATGTCAATGTTGTAGGGAAGAAAGCAGAAAATGCAGTTTATATTCAAGGTGACTTATATGTCAGTGGTAAGATTGATGGTGGAAATAAGGGAAGACTTGCCTCTAGATTTGGAACTGCTGACTCTTTACCACCCAAAGCATTTGATATCAAACATCCTACGAAAGGAGAAGGGTGGAGACTTCGCCATGTTTCGTTAGAGGGTCCAGAGTCTGCTGTTTACTATCGTGGTAGATTGAAAGGATCAAATACAATTGAATTACCTCATTACTGGAAAGATCTGGTTCACGAAGATAGTATTACTGTTTCAGTGCAACCGATTGGATCTACTCAAAAAATTATTGTCATGGAATTTGACAATGAAAAAATAATTTTATCTGGTAATACAGATTGTTTTTTTCATGTCTATGGTGAAAGAAAAGATGTGAATCCATTACTTACTGAGTATGAGGGTAATAATAGGTATGATTATCCAGATCCAAACTTCAATGAAAATTCTGAGTTATCAGTTGAGGATCGTAATTACACTGATACTAATTATGAATTCCCAAGAAACACTATTACGAAGTAGATAAATAAAAGAAAATTTGATTATGTGTCACAAATATCATTTTAGTGGTACCGTAACAATTGACGGTATCATTGAACTTCCTGAATCATGGTTTGGAAAAATTAAACCAGAAACTATAAATGTTCAACTAACTCCGTTAGATACCTTTCAAGAGTTATTTGTAAAAGAAATTCCTTATGGTAGAAAAGTAATTGTCAGGAATAACAGTGGGGGAGTTATAAAAGCACATTTTGATGTGGTAGCAGAGAGCATTGAAGATGAATGATGAACAAACTGTTTTATTAATTGAAATTGACATAGTAAGTAGAAAATTCATGATTCATGGTGATCAAGGTAGTTTCAGAGAATTAACTTGTGATACCTCTCAACAATTTCTAGATGTATTAAAAGTTATTCGTGATAATCAAGATGAAACGGAGGTTCGCTACCTGACTAAATAGATTGAGACAATATAGTCAGTTGGTGGTAGATGCCGTTAAGTAGATTAGAAAATTTCCTTAAAAATGTACCAGGTAATGTAATATACGTCAACCCTGACGAACTGGATGCAACGGATGACATTAATAATACAGGTAATTCAAGGACTCGTCCTTTTAAGACGATTCAACGTGCTTTATTAGAATCAGCTAGATTTTCATATCAACCTGGTAAAGATAACGATAAATTTGATAGAACCTCTATTCATCTATCAACTGGCACTCACATTATTGATAATAGACCAGGATTACAGATTGATACTGCTGGTTCTCTTACAGATATAAATGGCATAGCATCTTCAATAGCACAATTTTCTGTAGGGACTAATTTTGATGTAAGTGATCCTAATAATGTTTTAGTTAATTTTAACTCAATAAGTGGAGGTGTAATAGTTCCTCGTGGCACATCAATAATTGGTGATGATCTTAGAAAAACAAAAATAAGACCAAAATTCATTCCAAATCCTAATGATAATTCTATAAATTCTACTGCAATATTCAGAGTAACTGGTGCTTGTTTCTTTTGGGGTTTTTCATTTTTTGATGGAGATCCAAATGATACTGTTTTTAGAGATTATACTTCAAATGTATATGGATCAAGATACTCTCATCATAAATTAACTTGTTTTGAATATGCGGACGGTACAAATATAGTCACAGGAAAAGGTAATACAGATTTAGACATGTATTATCATAAGTTGACTCTCGCTTATGGTGTAAATTCTCAACGTGCTTTACCTGTATATCCTACAAACACTGATTTTGAAGCAATAAAAGATGAGTCAAGAATAGTCGGTGCAATAACACAAGTTGGTGCAGTAAAACAATAACAGACATATATTCAGGATCTACACCTTCTGATTCAACTGCGACACCAGTTGTAACGGTAACAACTCTAACCGATCATGGGTTATCAGTAGGTACTCCAATATTAATAAATGGTGTTAATAATACGGAATATGATGGAACATTCATAACAAGTCAAGTTTTGAGTGACACTTCTTTCACATATACGCTTCCTACAACTCCATCAACCACTTCTACTCCAAACCTTTCAGGATTATCTCCAACTGTAAAAATTGAAAGTGATACCGTAACATCTGCATCACCATATATTTTCAACTGCTCAATAAGATCAGTTTTCGGAATGAATGGTCTTTTTGCAGATGGTGCAAAAGCAACTGGTTTCAAATCAATGGTGGTTGCACAATTCACTGGTATCTCACTCAATAAAGATGATAGTGTATATGTAAAATACAATACTACTTCTGGTATTTGGCAAGACCAAGCGACATTAGGATCTTCATTATCTTTACATAGTGATAGTCTTGCAAGACATACACCAGAAGCATCAAATTATCATATAAGGGTTGCAAACAAAGCAGTTATTCAAGCAGTATCTGTTTTTGCAATTGGTTATAAAAGACATTTCTTTGCAGAGTCTGGTGGTGATGCGTCAATAACTAACTCCAATTCTAATTTTGGAGAAACAGCTCTTGAAGCAGATAAATTTAGAGATGAAGCATTTTTAAAAGATGATAAAGGATTTATTGTTGATATATCCGCACCTCAGAAAAAATTTACAAATCCTTCAAATTTTAATTGGTTAACATTAGACGTAGATATTACTGCTGGATTATCAACTGATTCAAAATTATACTTATTTGGATATCGTCAGAAAGATAATGTTCCATCTAGTAAAGTTTTAGAATTTTCTGTAGGTAATAAACTAAATGATCAATTATCTTTACAAATTAATAATATAACATACGATGTCAGCATTTTAATGCCTGTCCCTCAGACAGATCCAGACGACAGAGTATCAGCAAGAAAGGAAATATTTGTAGGAAGTAATTCAGGTATTAATTCTATAAGTAGTGATAGATTTACACTACAAGAAAATCATAAGTTTATTAATGGTGAATCAATAAGATTTTATTCTGATGATGGTGCTTTACCTGATGGAATAGAATATAACAAAATATATTATGCCATCACAGGAGTCGGTGATGACAAAATTGATATCGCTACTAATAAAAATAATGCTGCTGCTGGTTCAAAACTTACAGGCATCAATAATTTAGGTGGAAAATTAAAAATAATTTCTACAGTAGCAGATAAAATTCCTGGTGATGCAGGTCATCCAATTCAATATGATTCGTCAGGATGGTTTATAAATGTAGGTGTTGGAAATACATTATCTGCTGCTATTGTTGCAAATTCAACACAATTGAGTCCTGAAACAAGACAAACATTTATTAAGAGAATTAGAGATACTAGAGATGATAGTGAGAAAAGATATGGTCTTACATATGTAATACCTGAAGGATCATCTTTAGCATCACCTCCAATTGAGGGATACTCTATTGAAGAGAGTAGTTCGGTTATTGATGACACTAATTATAAGAATGATAATACTGAATTAACTTCAGCAAGTGATTTAAGAACAAAAACAAACATTATAAATGCTGATTGGACTGCAAATGTTGGAATAGTCACAACTCAATATAGACATGGTTTAAAAGTTGGTAATACAATAAAAATTAATAGACTTAAAAGTTCTAACAATACAACAGGTGATGATAATTCAGGATTTAATGGAATTTTCAAGATTGATTCTGTCCCCACTGCAACATCATTTACAGTTGGTTTAAATACAGATCCTGGCGGTATAACAACTATCGCTACGAATGTTCCTTATACTTTCCATGATCAAAGTGTTGTTGGTAGTGGAAGAACATTCAGTCCATACTTTACAAGAATGGATTTTGGACCTTCTTATCAAATAAGAGAAGTAGAACAAATTCAAGAATTTAGAAAAGATATACAGGATGGAATTTATAATTTAACTATCAGAGGATATTTAAGCACACCAACTGTTACACCATTTTCTACTGCATCTAACAAATTTGGTCAAGATATTATTGATATTGTTCCGCAAAATGATCCCGACAATATTAATTATGATCCAGAGGCAGCAGTAAGTTATGCTGTTAGAGATGTAGTAGGAAAAGTAGAAACAAATAATCCAAGTAATAGCATTACAAGAGAATCATTGAATTCAATACTTGAAAATACTGGAGTTGGTATTGCGATTACTGGGACTGATATTTCTTCAGGAACTATATGTACAATAGATACAGGAGTAAGTCACGGATTGAATCCAATTAGTGGCATTCATTCAATAAGTGGAGGATCAAATTATGGGTCAGTATCAGGTGTAACTGAAAATTATTTNAATGTAAGATTAGAGGGTGGAACTGGTGAAGGTGCCACAGCAGATGTCACTGTTTCTACATCAAGCACTATAAGTAATGTAGTTATAAACAATGCTGGTTCTGGTTATAAGAAAGATGATCTTCTTACAATAAAAGGAGTTCCGTTTCATACACCAGGAAGTGATTCAACAGTTGGCGTATCATCAATTATAGATGGTGTTGGATCTGTAGGTCAGATCGTTGGTGTTGGTAGCACATCTTATGATGGTCTATTTACAATAAAAACTGTTGATAGTTCTACAAGGTTTAGTTATTCAAAACAGTCGATACCAGAAGCACCAGACCTACCATCATCTGGAGGATTTTTCTATCATGCTGGTATAAGTACAGGTGTTGTTAACATAACTCATGATTCTATTAGTGGAATCGCCACAGTATTACTGGACGGTGATATTGGGTTAAGAAGAGGTGAAGAAATAGTTATATCAGGATGTACAGGAGCATCTGCAATTTATAATGGAACACATCATATTTCCGATAGGATTGGATATGGTTCATCTTTATCAGTCAATATAGGTGTTACACAATCTGCCCCTTCGATGGCAGGTATTGTGACTGCTCACGGCACAGGTTTTTCAAATAGATCTAGTGGTAGAAGAATACCAATATACGGTGGTTTAACAACTAAATTAAGTTCTGACATCACAGCAACTGCTTCTTCTGTTATATTTTCTGATACTGCAGGTTTACAAAGAGGTGATTTTCTCTTAATAGAAGATGAAATTGTAAGAATTTCTAATTCATCTGGAAATAAAATTTTAAGAGGTATTCTAGGAACAAATGCAGTTACACACTCAGCAAATGTTGCAGTAAAAAAAATAAAAGTTATACCAATAGAAAATAGAAGATATTCTGTTTTAAGGGCATCGGGGCATACATTTGAATATGTTGGTTATGGTCCTGGTAACTACTCTACTGCAATGCCACAAGTTCAAGATAGAGTATTAACAGAGGATGAGGTATTACTTTCACAATCTGTACAAACACGAGGCGGTTTTGTTGTTTATACAGGAATGAATGATACTGGTGAGTTCTTCATAGGTAGTTTAAAAGTAGGTTCAAAAGGTGAAATAAATTTTGTTGGAGGTGAAGGTGGTAGAACAGGTGAAAAAGGAAATACTCTACCTGATTCTGCAACATTTAAGGATATAACTGTAGATAATGGATTGTTTGATGATCTAACTGTAGATAATTTAAAAGTTAATAATAATACTGAAGTCAAAGATATATCATTAACTGGAAATAGATCAGGTACTGTTGGTCAGAGTATATTTGTAGGTATTGCAAACACTTATCCAACATCTTTAAATGATGATATATTGTTTAACACTTCATATAAACGAGGTGGATTTCTTGGATGGGTTAGAACAGACGATACTTCAAATGCATGGAAAAGATTTGGAATTATATCAAATGAGAGAGATACCGAAGATTACGGTTTTGATAGATTAGGTGTAGGTGTAACGATTGCATCTGATGGACGTGCATTTGAAGTTTCAGGTGAATCATTATTGACAGGAAATGCAACTGTTACAGGGATTTTAACTGCTAGTAATGTAACTGGAGACCTAACTGGTAATTCCTCTACTGCATCTCAATTACAAACAGCAAGAACTATATCAATCACTGGAGATGTTTCAGGTTCTACTACTTTTGATGGTTCTTCAGATGTATCAATTTCAGCATCTATTAGTGGTGGAAATGCTTCTACTGCATCTAAATTACAAACAGCAAGAACTATATCAATCACTGGAGATGTTACAGGTTCTACTACTTTTGATGGTTCTTCAAATGCATCAATTTCAGCAAATATTAGTAATTCAGGTGTAAGTCCTGGTACTTATGGTTCTTCATCTTCAATTCCAAGTATAACTGTTGCTGGTGATGGTAGACTCACTAGTGTTACATCAAACTCTTTCTCCATTGGTGGAACAATACCTATTGGTGGTATTATCATGTGGTCAGGTTCATCTATCCCATCTGGTTGGGCATTNTGTAATGGTCAAACAGTTAANGGTCAAGCCACACCAAATTTACAGGATAAATTCGTTGTTGGTGCTGGTAGTGGTTATTCTGTAGGTAGCGTTGGTGGTGAAGCAACTAAAACTTTAGGAACAGCAAACCTACCAAGTCACACTCACACTGCAGGGTCGTTAACAGCGACTGGTGGTAATCATTCTCACTCATTTAGTGGATCAGGAAGTAATACTCATAATCACAATTTTAAATCTGTACAGATGGGTGCTGACGCAGATCAACAAAATAGGGGAATTGATCATTCATCTGATGAAGGTATTGTTAGTTATAATACATATAAAACAGAAAATGCATCTATAAGTATTACTGTTAGTGGTACAACAGGTGGAAGTGGCAATTTATCATTAGGAGTTGGTGGAAATACTGGAGATCAAGGTGGTGCAATGGGTCAAGCATTTGAAAATTTACCTCCATATTATGCAATCGCTTATATCATGCGTATTTCATAAATATTAAGACAAGAAGGAGTGCTTCTTTAAATGGCGGCTATCAATAAGAAATTTGCAATAGAAAAAGGTCTAGAAGTAGGCACCGAAACACTAGTAGCAGATGCAGATACTAATAAAGTTGCAATCGGAAAAACTTTTGCTGAATATGGTTTAGATGTAGCACCTACATCAAACTTTGATGGTGTAGTAGCAGTAGGAAATATAGGTGTAGGAAGCACACAACCTGCATATGCGGGAGATTTCAGAGGAGATGTCAGATTTGCTGACAAAGTGTTTGACTCCAATGTTGGAGCAGGTAGTACGGGTCAAGTATTAATTAGTGTAGGTTCAGGAATTTCGTGGTCTTCAGGTGCTGATATTAAAGCTGATGCAGATGGTGCTACTTATTCAATACAACATAAAGATGCACAAGGTAAATTTGCAGGATCAAATCAATTATATTATTTTTCTCCTCAAGATAGAGTAGGTATTGGCACCGCTATTCCTGAGTACTTATTACAAGTCAAGAGACCTGTAGGTTCAGGATCTTCAAATGGATTTGTACAGATTGGAGGTACATTCCTTGATGCACAAGGAACATCTCCAGGTATCGGATCAGTCATAGGTGCAAATGACTCTGGTGAATTGACATGGGTTGGTGCAGGTGCTACGGCACAAAATATAATATATGTTTCTGAAAGAGGAGATGATAACAATGATGGTAGAAGAGAAAGCACATCATTAAAAACAATAAAAGCAGCAGCATCAAAAGCAGTTACTGGTGATGTTATTCGAGTAGCAGGTGGTGTATTCCAAGAAGATAACCCTATATCTTTACCAATTAATACTACTGTCGATGGTGATGATTTAAGAAATACTCAAGTAATTCCTTTAAATGTTGGTAAGGATTTATTTCATGTTGACAATGGATGTTTAATTCAAAATATGTCATTCATTGGTGCTGCAAACACTGGTGCTATGATTTCATTTCATCCTCCAAGAACTAATGACAACACATTTGTAAGTGCAGCAGCAAGTGCAATTTATGTGGGTAGTTGGGTCGGAACAGCATTAACACCATCAAATATTTTATATAATACATTAACTGGTGTGACAACAGTTACTGTTGCTAATCATGGGTTAACTACATCAAGCACAATTGGATTTGCAACTGGTTCACTTCAATTTACATGTAAAGGAGATAATAATAACTCAATAAAATATTATCCAAGAGCAACAGATCCAGTTGCAGGTATTTTTACGAGTGTCAATAGTGTTCTTGACACAAATAATTTCGTTGTGAATGTAGGAGATGGTAAAAGTGGTAATACTTATGTAGGTTTTATTACACAATCACCATATGTAAGGAATTGCACTAACTTCGTTCCAAATTCAATGGGAATGAAGATTGATGGAAATGACTCACAAAGACAAAAATCAATGGTTGTTGATTCGTACACTCAGTACAATCAAGGTGGTATTGGTGTTTCAATAACAAATGATGGATATGCACAATTAGTTTCAATATTTACTAACTGTGATGACATAGCGATTTATTGTGGTTCTGGTGGACAATGTGATCTTACAAACTCAAACTCATTTGCTGGAAGACTAGGATTAGTTTCTCAAGGCATCGGAACTGTAAATTATAGTGGTACTCTTGCAGTTGAAGGAATTGCTGAAGACAATCAAGTAGTCGTTGGTGGTTTAGGAACATTTAGACCATATTCAGGACAGGCATTTTATATTGGTGAACTTTTTAATCGTGTAAGCAGTGTAACTATGACTAGTGCAGGGTCAGGTTATACATCATCTAATCCTCCAATCGTTACTTTTGATGATGCAGAAGGAGATGGGGGGATTGTTGCGGAAGGTGTTGCTGTTGTTAGTGGTTTCGGTAGTGTGACTGGGATAAATTTATTTGCTACTGGTACTCAATACAGAAACACTCCAAATATTTCAATTGCTGCTCCAACTTCTGGTGTTACAGCAACTGCAATTGCAAATGTTGAACCAGAATATTTCACTATAAATAGTGCTACGTTCCCTACTGCGGGTGTCTCGACAATAACTATTGATCAGACACTACCTGCAAATGTAGGAGTAGGATCTACCGTTCCATTTGCTAGACAATCACTGATTTTAGCATCATCTCATTCATTTGAGTATGTGGGATCAGGTAACACCATTGAGACAGCATTACCTAGAAGAGGTGGTGTTGCGATTCCCGCAAATAAAACTGTATCAACTGAGGGTGGAAAGGTCGTCTTTACCTCAACAGATGAGAAAGGAAACTTTGACATTGGTGAAGATTTTACAATAAATCAACAGACAGGAACTATCACTGGTGATGCATTTGATAAAAGCATCCAAGCAACACTAACACCACTAATTATTGCATTGGGAGGATAAATGGCAGTAATACCTTTAAATAAATTCAGAACCATAACTCATACACTGACATCTTCTTCAGTTGGAATATATACTTGTCCTGCTGGAGTTTCAGCGTTGATTATATATGGAAATGTGTCAAACATAGGGACAGGAACATCTGTTACACAATTTAGTGCATTTCATAGTAGATCCTCTGTGGACACTGAAATTGTAAGTAAAGCATCTATACCTTCTGATGATGCCATGAGTTTTATTCAAGGAAGATTAGTTTTAGAAACTGGAGATATTTTAAAAATACAAAGTAACGGTGATCCAGATGTAATGAAAGTAATTATCAGTATACTGGAGAACGCTAAGTAATGGGATTACCACTACTATCTGGAAAAGTTGGAGTAGTATCATTTGCTGGATTATCTACCAGTAGAATTCAGATTGTTGGTGGCGAAAAAACTTTTTTAAGTTTGGGGGAATGTGAACCTAATTTAAACTTACCAGGAAATAATAATTATATTCTTTTTAGTGATGTATTTGGTAATAGATATTGGGGTCCATTAACACCTGCTGGATCTGTTGATGGTATTACTGTTGAATCGGAAGGGACTGCTCCTGTTGGATTTGGTGGATCAATTACTATAATAAATTTTAAAGGTAATGGTGTAGATACTGATCAAACAATACAAACCATAGGTGGAGTAGAAGTTGGTGTAGCGACAGTTAATATACAAAGAGCAGTAAATGATATTCAAGATGCTAATGCATTTACGCCAATTTCAGGTGTAACAACTTTTAGAATCGGAGCAGGTTTAACTTTTTATTCTCCATCTTCAGGTATAGTTTCATTTAGAGGTGTTCCTGATAGTAACCTCAATATGAATGATGACAGAGGATTACAAAATCTTACTGAAATTGACACTTTAACAATAGGAGCAGGTTTATCAATATTTGAGAGTCCTACAAGAACTGGTGTAATATCTGTGACTGGTAATATGAACAGTCTCAACATAACAAATACTGGAATCGCAACACTTTCTTATACTAATGCCTTAAATCTTGTTGTATCAGGTATTACGACAGCATCACAATTTCAAGGAAATTTACTTGGAGATGTTACTGGTAATGTAACAGGAAATGTTTCTGGAACTGCAGGTGGTTTAACAGGGAATCCAGATATTACTGTAAACAATATTAACTCAACTGGAATAAACACTCTCGGTCAATTAACTGCACTAGGTTTTTCAATATCTGGAGTTACAACTTTGACTCAGATAGAGTCAAGCACTATTAATAATACAGGAATAATTACTTCCACTAATGGAATAATTTCAATTAACAATTCATTTATGGGTAATTTGAGATCGTTAGGGATATCTACGGTCACATATTTACAGGGAACAAATGGAAACTTTAGTGGTCTTGTCACTGCATCTCAATTTGTGGGTGAAGTTCAAGGTAATATATTAGGAATTTTAACAGGTCGTGCTAATGGTCAATTAGAAGGGGAAGTATTTTCAACAGGTATTAATACATTAGGTTTTGCAAGAATGTCTACCGCATTTGTTTCTGGGGTAGGGACTTTTAATGGTCAAATTGATGGTAATGGAGGTGCAGATATCTCTGGTGGAGAGACAGTATTAAGTTCGTTATCTGTTGCTGACATAACTAGTGATCATATTCTATACTCTGATGGTGGGAGCATAGTTGGTAGTTCAAATTTAATTTTTAATGATTACACTTTAGATGTAAATCAAATTAATTCTGTTGGATTTCTTACTGCAAGTAATTTAGGTGTTGGTAATATAGCAACAACAAGAAACTTTATAGCATGGGGTATAGGTACTGCATATAATAGAGTGGACGTGAGAAGTAATGATGGATCTGCAGGTAGAATTGATTACTATTGTGAAGTAAGTAATCAACACTACACTAGAGTTCAAGCAGCACCACATTCACTTTACTCAGGAAATGTTGTTGCCACACTTCCAGTAAAAAGTGGTGATGTTATCGTAGGTGACACTGCAGGAGCAATAGATCAGAATATTCATACTAGTGGTATTATAACTGCCTCAACATTTTCAGGTACTAATCTTACTGTTGATAGTCAATCAACATTTAGTGGTCATTTATTACCTAGTGCACATAACTCCTATGATATTGGATCTGATTCAGTCAGGTGGAGAAATGCATATGTTGCTGATATGCACTTTAGTAATAAAAATGCAGATTCAAACTGTGTGGATGGCACAACTGGCGACTGGACATTACAAGAGGGAGAAAATGATATATTCATGATAAATAATATCACAAAGAAAAAATATAAAATAAATCTCACCGAGGTATAAATAAATTTAAATAGAAAAAAATGTTCCAATGTCACGAGCTAGAGAATTAGCAAAGGTCGGAGGTAAAAACCAACAGATTATAGCAGGTCTATCCTCTCACGTTGGAGTTTCCACATTTGCTGAAGACGTTTTCATGTATAGTGACCTTGAAGTTCAAGGCACAACAACATTTTCTGGTGGTACACTTACTCTCGGAAATGCAAATACAGATAATGTTGTATTCGGTGGAGAAGTTGATAGTAATATAATTCCCGATGATGATGGTACATATGATCTAGGATCTTCGTCCAAAGAATGGAAGGATCTTTTTATTGATGGTACAGCACACATCGATACGTTAGACGTTGACGCAAACGCAGGTATAATTGGCGATTTAACTGTAACTGGTACTGCAACTTTCAATACTGCATTAGCAAACAGTAATTTAGCAAACAGTTCAGTATCTTATGGTGGTGTTTCATTATCATTAGGTGGATCAGACTCAACTCCAGCGTTCGATCTTCAAGATGCAACAGGTTATCCAACTTCAAGTTTAACTGGTACTATAACCAATGCTCAACTAGCAGGTTCTATCGCTAACGATAAACTCGCTGGATCAATCGCAAACGGTAAGTTAGCAAACAGTACAGTATCTTATGGTGGTATAAGTCTAGCGTTAGGTGCTTCAGATGCTACACCAGCATTTGATTTGACTGATGCAACAAACTATCCTACATCAAGTCTGAGTGGTACTATAACCAATGCTCAACTAGCAGGTTCTATCGCTAACGATAAACTCGCTGGAGTACAATCGCAAACGGTAAGTTAGCATAACAGCACAGTATCTTATGGTGGCATATCACTATCTCTAGGTGGAAGTGATGCAACTCCAGCATTTGATTTGACTGATGCAACAAACTACCCTACTTCAAGTCTTACTGGCACTATAACCAATACTCAACTAGCAGGTTCTATCGCTAACGGTAAGTTAGCAAACAGTACAGTATCTTATGGTGGCATATCACTATCACTAGGTGGAAGTGATGCAACTCCAGCATTCGATCTTTCAGATGCAACAAACTATCCTACCTCAAGTCTAAGTGGTACTATAACCAATACTCAACTAGCAGGTTCTATCGCTAACGGTAAGTTAGCAAACAGTACAGTATCTTATGGTGGCATATCACTATCACTAG
>FUFK010039080.1_pt1 | contig 41296 bp, 36 predicted proteins | sample 1021851 | NCBI WGS metagenome assembly FUFK01 (sample SAMEA51879418, study PRJEB19060) | metagenome
ATTTTTTTTCCCCTTCTCAATCTGGAGTAAATAACCAGGGTTATATCTATCAACGGTATGTAGAATAACAAAATTGGAACAAACCATGATGATGACTGAATGCCTGTAACCGGTTTATATAACATAGCTATTGAGGCAAGAATGAAACCAACCGACTGAGAACCACAATCCCCTAAAAACAATCTAGCTGGGAATGCGTTATAAAAATATAGACCTATACATACACCCAATAGTAAGGTGCAAATGTGAACAATCAATATTTGATCAGTTGTTATTGATATGAATAGAAAAAATATTGAGGCAACACCTCCTATACCAATCGATAGGCCATCGCTGCTATCTATAAAATTAAATGCATTAGTGATTGTTACTAGCCAGAAAACGGAACATACTAGGTTTAAGATTTCATCAAAAATTGTTCCCGTACTAAGGATGAAATCAGAAGAAGAAAATATATTGACCTGTATACCATAATATATTAGCAGAGTAGAAGCAATTAATTGGCCTAACAGCTTTAATAAAGGTGATAATGATAATAAGTCATCAGCAACTCCAAAGCTACCAATTATTAGAACGCACACAAGAATATCTGCAATGGGACCATTATCCCATAAGTTTCCAAACATAACTACTGTTGTGATAGTTATAATCAAAACTATTCCACCAGTAATTGGTATCGATTTGCTATGAGACTTATGATTTTCACTACCTGGTATATCCATAAGACCAAGGAATGGTGCCACGTACAAACTGATTTGGGATAAAATTATTGACATAGTTATGCTTCCAAGTAGAAAAAACATAACATCATTTAGATAGTTAATTTTTTCCATTTATCTTCGCACAAGGGTTACAATTTCTGTAAGAAGTAGCTTCATTATCATTATCAACAAATAAAATAAATTAAATAATGTCGAATATTGTTCAGAAAAATGTTTAAAGTAAAATCTGATATACGACCTATGCCACTCAAGAATCATTTTGTATGGGTATGAACTTGTTCCTCCGCGTCCACCGATATGCATCACTTTAGATTTAGGGAAATAAAATACCTTCCAACCACTACTAAGACTTCTTAAACAGAAATCGGAGTCTTCTTGGTAGATTGGAAATGTTTCATCAAAATAACCAATCTTTTTAATTAATTTACCGTTTATTAACATGCATGAACCAGAAATTCCACTAACTTGGTTTATTTCATCTTCATTTAAATGATTAAGATGATACCCGGTAAATTTTAAATTTTTTGGAAATTTTTTTGCTAATCCAAAAAAATAGGAAAATACCGCTTCTGGCTTCGCAAGCCCTCTCCTACATGACATCTGGAATTGGCCAGAACTATCTACCACTTTAGGTCCTACCACTCCAACCATACTATTTCCCCTCATGAAATCTACCATTTTAGAAATTGAACACTCCATTAACTTGCTATCAGGGTTAAGGACAACTTTAAAATTTCCTCTACTTAATTTTAAAATTTTATTCATTGCNTTTGTGTAGCCGATGTTTCTATTATTTTTAATTAGTCTAACTTTTGGATAGGCTTCTCTTAAAATATCTATTGTGTTGTCGTAGGAGTGATTGTCAGCTACAATGACTTCGTATGAATATCGTTCAACAGAGCATGGTATAGAGTCTAAACATTTTTTTAATAGTTTTATTGAATTGAGACTAACTATGCAAAATGAAATGTCCATCCAACTTTAAATCAATCTAAGAATTTTCCATATTCTTAAGCGCCAAACCATCCATATAGCCTCATACATAATTTTTTTTGACATTTTAGATTTTCCAATCGTTCTATCAACAAATATTATTGGCTCCTCTTTTATTCTAGCTCCCAAGATCCACGCCCTAAAATTCATCTCTATTTGAAAACTGTATCCTTGAGATTGAATCATCGATAAATCAATTTTTTTTAGTAACTCAGAACGCCAAGCTTTAAAACCCCCGGTTCCATCTTTAATGGGCATGCCTGTAATGAACCTGGTATACACATTTGCTCCATAGCTAAGCATTAATCTCCTTATTGGCCAATTAACAACACTTACTCCCTGACTGTACCTACTTCCTATAATTAGATCGAATTCATTTAATTTTGAAATCAAAGATGGAATCTCTGTTGGATCATGTGATAAATCTGCATCCATCTGAATTATAACATCATAACTCTTTTTCAGTGCCCAATGAAATCCGGAAATATAGGCAGTTCCCAAACCTAGTTTTGACTCCCTGGTCTCTAGATAAAGATTAGAATACTTTTTCTTCATCTCTATTACTTGATTTGCAGTACCATCTGGGGAACTATCGTCAACAATTAGTAGGTGGTAATCTGGGTTGACGTCAAAAATTTGCTTTACCAAAGATTTAATATTTTTGCTCTCGTTATATGTTGGTGAGATGATAAGAATTTTCATTGGTTCACGTTTATTTTTTTTAGACACTCTTCCAATGTAGGTGGGATGACATCTAGAGTTTTGATAGCCTTGTCTGCCAGCAAACCACACTTAAGTGGCCTTTTAGCAATTTGCTGGAGATCTTTTGTTTTAACTTCCTTAATTAGTGAAATTTCCAATCCAAGTTTACTTGCAATCTTTTTTGAAAATTCATAGCGGCTTAAGTAATCCGCATCCGCCCAATGTAAAATACCTGTAGTATCATTTGATATACATAGCTCAATTATATCAGCCATAGATTTTGTCCATGTAGGATTATTGAATTGATCGTTTACGACTTTGATTTTCATCCCGTTTTTGAGTGAATTTACTACCCAGCCAAGAAAATTTGACTTGCTATTATAATTTTCGCTGTACAGTACATTCCCCCTTATAACTAAATGGTTTGGGTTCTTATCTAAAAGAAGTTTTTCAGCATCTGACTTTGTTTTTCCGTAAACTGATATTGGTGAGATTGGGTCATCTTCCTGATACGGTCCATCCTTACCATCAAATACAAAATCTGTTGAAAGTTGGATGATTTTACCTGAGAAGGCGTCACAAATGTTTTGTACTCCTGCTATATTAATCTCCCTTGCTAATAATGGCTCTTGCTCACAATAATCAACGTTTGTCAAAGATGCCAAATTAATGATCACATCAGGTTGGATAGCACTTAATATCTCTTTTAATTGGAGCTTATTTAAAATGTCTAATTTAAGACCCTGAGCACTATTAGGAATATCTTTACCAGTTGATATAACATTATGCTTTTTGCAGAGAACTTTTATTAATGCCGTTCCCAATTGTCCAAATGCACCCGTGACTAATATTTTCATTTTGAATTCAATTTAAATGATTTAGCCATCATATCCATCTGTCTCATGTAAATTGATTTATCTTTGCCAGGATGATGAATCAAATAATTCAGGTGGTAGGTTCTATCAAGATTCTCCTCGAAAAATACATATGATTGGAATGGACCTCCCTTAGCTTCTTTCTTGTCGATAGTTTCCCATATACCCCTTGCTCTCCACGCCTTGGACCCATTATAATTTGTGCTATCAAGTTGAAATTGGTAATCATTAATCTGGATATTTCTGTAATTATTTTGAGGCCACTTATATATGTAGCTGCCAATTGACAATTCATCATTCACAAGTTCACCTTCCCTCCATCCTATGCCTATCCATTGAAACGGCATTTCTTTACCAAGCCAAACAAAGTTCCGCTCCTCATTATTCCTAATTAGTTCCCAACCCCAAGGAATAGAAATTGTCCAAGGGTAAACAGTGCTTAAAGAATCTTCAAGATTTGTATTTCTGTAATTTCCCAATAAAGATTTATACTGCCTGCTAATGAATTGATCCTTAAAAATTTTATTGAAAAGAGCTTTTTTTTCTTTTATTGACTTCATTAAATGATTTTCGGATCTTGCATTTATGATTGTAAAAATTTGTTTCTTAGCGTAGACGTCTTTACCAACGATGACAGGGTCCTGATTGAGGGTATTTTCAATTTGCTCTGGTGATAATAGCCTTTCCATAAGTTTTTGACTATTATTTGATACTTGTTGGTTTATCGCACAAACCATTACCTGCGCCTGTGTTTTTAAGTCTGGAAATGTTTCGGGCAAAGAAAATCTTAAATAGTAAAAAGGTTCAGGCTCAGGATTAAATAATGTATCAGTAAATATTTGCGAAAGATATTTTTTAATAATTTCTTTATCATCTTCTGAGCATATTACCCTGATTTCGTTATCAGCGCCCAAGGCTACTCTTTTATCCGCGCAAGAAAGAAAAATAATCAGAAATGTCAATAAGTTCTTTAACATGTTAATTTAGTAGAATCAATAGATAATTTTACAAGCTTGCAATCCACTTTAAATGAAGTTTACCGTTGGAAAGATACCTATCTGACAAACCATATTCAACAACAACAAATGAATTTTGATTGACCTGAGCAAGGCCAAAGCCATACCCTACTTTTCCTTCTTTGTAAAGATGAATAAAATCTGAACCGAAATCAGTAAATAATTTGATCTGAAATCTTTCATAAGGTTTAAAGCAAAAAGAAAGTGATGAAATTTGGTATTGTGTTGATTTAAATAAATCCTCATTGTATCCTCTCAAACTCGATGCTCCACCGTACCATTTATATCTAGTTTTTGGAACTGTAGAATTGAAATATTTAATTCCCTCAAAATCAAATTCGTAATGGAGAAAAAAAGATTTTTCAAGGGAGTAAAATCTTTCGTAATGAAATTTACCATTAATAAAGTAATCCTTTCTATCAAGTCCGCCATCTAAATCAAAAATTAATTGGCTTCCTCGATCTGGAAGAAATTTTTTATTAGTCAAATCCCTAAAAATATGTACCGTGTAAGCGTAATAATCTAATCGATGGTAGCCAAGTTGCAATCCGTTATCGGTAGGCTGGTTAAAACCTCTTACAAAACCGGCACCAATATCTGTGAACATAGGCGAATTTGCTCTAAGCCTATACTTCTGCTCAACTTTGGTAAATAGACCCATGAACAGTTCATAGTCGTACCGAAAAAAAACTCCCAGTCCAAGACCAAGAGGATGTGGCGCAAGCCCTTCAAATTTTATTTGTTGTGAATTTGAATCAATACGAGACCATAAGAATTCAATATGTTCAGCACCCTTAAAATAATTTTCCAATCTCAAATTGAATTGTCCTTTAATCCGCAGGTTATCGTCATAGTTATCCGTTGCAACTATTCCTGCATAATGAGATTTAAATTCAGGTTTAAAATCAATTAGAGCAGCTAAAGTATCTTTATTTATTAATCCCAACTCGTACTCTGGAGGTTCGTAAAAAAAATTATATTTCATGACAATGTCTTTACCGATCTTGTCTAAATCATTGTCAATTGGAAAAAGTAAATATGGTTTGAAAATTTTAAGAAGTATATCAGTTCTTATGCCTTTATTATCATTGAATATTAATGTATCAACCGTCTTGCTTTGGTTTATAATATCGTATAATATTTTAGTGGAATCAAAATTAAATGATTTAAGCTGGAATTTAATGGATAATCTTGGGTCCTTATCTAAACTATCTTCTAATTCAGATTTAACAAAATTTGAATCAATTGTAGTAATTATTATGTTATTATTTTGTGGAAAAATTAAAGCCGTAGAGAAAATTAAGAGCTTAAAAATGCGCACGAATTTCACCTTGCATATTTATTAAATTTTTATATCGATAATTGTTCATTGTGTTAAGTGAGAGCGTGAATGATGTAGTTCTATCGTAAAAGTATTGAACACGTGCGTATATGCGAAAATTTCCACCCTCTAAATACCCTTCAAATGACTCTGGAGGCAGTTCATATTTCGCATCATTTGACTTTACTTTAACATAATTTAGTTCGCTCTCGAATCTACCTTTTGAGTTCAATAAAGCTTTGGTTGATATTTTTGCACCCAGGGCAATAGCATCAAATGGCCTTTCATAGTGACTACCAGAATTTGAACCGAATATCACACCGAGATCACTATCTATTAATTCATTGAAAGTTACTCTAAGTATACAATCGTTCATCCAACCGGAAAATGACCTATCTCTTAAACTGGATATTTTGGACTCAAAAGAAAATGAATTTGAAGTGGCTATATACCTTATTGCATAGGTTTTTGAAATATCTTTGTTTAATTCCAGTCCAAACTTTCTATTATTATTTCTTTCATTGCCCCTGGGATCCATGCCATTTAATAAATCGTTCCTATCTAACCATATTTTAGATCTTCCAAAATTTGGAAGTAATATTTCAAGTCTATCAAAAATACCAGACTTTACAATAGAGCTATCTTCAATTTTAGGGTGAAATATCCTCGACAAAGATGGTTTTGTACCTTGAAAGTCCTGTCTAGAGTTATATTTAAGTATAACTCTTGATTTTGGTAACAATTGATCTAGATCTAAGTAGATATTTCTTGAACCATAAATATTTGTATTGATAAATCTTTCCCCAGTATTAATGTTATAGGAAATGAATGCGCCATTAGGATCAGGTATGTACGTATCAAAAGTTTTATCAAATCTATATTGACCATAGCCCGTTCCTACAGAGTCATAAATAACTGCAACTTTATTGGCAAGGGTTTGTTCTTTCCTCAGTTCAACATTCCATCTAATGGATTTATTTTTACTTAATGTGCCGATTTTTAAATCAAGAAGAGAGTAATTAAGTTTCTTTTCTGAGTGCAGATCTCTTTTTATTCTTTTTTTATAAGTGATATTATTTTTTAAATATTTAGAATAAATATTTTCATACTCTATACTACTTATTAAATCGTCTGACCGATCGTAACCGCTATTATCAACTTCCTCATATTGATTATTTCTGTAGTTTAATTCTAAATTTAATTTACGATCGTTGTTTTTCATCATTATACCGACACCAGTCTTTAAGAATTTGCCACTTATTAAATTTTTAGTATTCTCATTAATGAAAAAAATATATGGCTTAATATTGCTCTTGTCATACTGAAGTAGCCCTTCAGTTCTCTTTAAAAAACTTCCCTTTCTTTTAACAGATAGTATTCTTATATAGGATTCATCGAGTAATTTAAATAGCAACTTATGTTTCATATCTAACTTGGATGACTGATTATTTTTATGATCTAATTTGGAAATATTTATAGAAGATTCTGAAATTTGATTAAATGTATAATTTGTTTTTAGAAAAATCTCATTAATATTTTCGCTAATTGAGGAATCTAAGTTCCAAAATCTTTTATATGATACATCGTTTTCCCTGCCTAGCGATTTATATCCATTGCCCCTATTCCAGTTTCTAAATTCTACGTCTAAGTCTCCTTTTACAAAAGTTAAAGAATCTATTTTAAAACCTAAATAGTATGAGTTTGCTATGCTATTTCCTCTTTTCTGAAATTTATTGTTATTAAATATTGAAGTGGAGAAATTACCTGATATATCAATTTTTTCGTTGATCTTATAGTCGTAATTAATAAAACCATATTGATGTTTTTTGGGGCTCACAAAAACCCTGTAGGGGCTATAAAATTCTGTCGTCGATTCATAATTACCTTCCGATTTGTGCTCATAGAAAATTTTACCCAAATCTGAAACTTTCCTTACATAGCTTCCATTAGCATCAAAGTGAAATGTAACTTTATAACGATTTTGCTCATCATTATTTGGTTCTGGTGCGTAGTATAAAATATTATCTGACAACAAGTATTGTCCGGTACTATCCAATACTACTGTGCTTACCCGAACACTACCTGAAGAAGATGTCACAATGCTATCTTTTATTATCCCAGATAAATTATTTTCATAGCCAACTTCGTCCTCATTAAACAGTCCAAAACCAAATGTACTATTTTTAAACTTTTTATTTACATCAGCACCAATGAACGTTTTTTTGTAAAGATTATTTGAGTATTGATACTCAACCAATATATCTGTATCATGATCAATTATTATCTTGGGCGTAAATATGATATCTCCACTTGAATAATCTATTATATAGTCTCTATTACTTCCTCTTGTTAACATTTTCCCGTTAACCCAAACTTGCTCTGATCCTGATAAAATTATGATGTCTCGACTCTCCGTACCACCCAGAAGTGTGTAAGGACCTTGATCTCCATCACGACCTTTAAATTCAGTGTACTTAAAAGTTCCCTTAGAATTTGCATACACAGATGATCCAGTGTATCCATTGCTTTTGAAATCATTCTGTATACCAACTAGTTTTCTATTAATATTTCCATTTACATAATTAATGTCTCCCGCATTTAAATTAAAAATTTCGTTCGAAATATTTATATGCACATTATCCAAATCCTCTATATCCTTTGTTGTTCCATCTGGCTGGATTGGAATATTTTGATCAGTCAACACTGCACTTACCATTGTCCCACGGACAATCTCGCCAGAGAGCTGCAACTGAATGCCTCCATCGAACTCTGTGCTACCAAGTGGGGATAATCTTAAATTCCTAAAGAGGGTCCCAGAAGAAAAGAGTGTGTTATTTTTGGTTGATAGTTCATTTATCGGTTTTGGTATACCCTCCAGTTTATTATCTACCTTGGTATTTATACTATTAAGTCTCTTCCATTTCGGGCCTACTGATTTTGGAAGACCATCACTTAAATATTTATACTTTATTATTACAGGCTGAAAATTTATTGAATCGTGTAAAGTCAAAATTCCATTTAAGTCGTCAACATGCAGGGGATATAATATTTTGTTTTTTCCATGCATCACCACTGATGATTTGATTATAAAATCCTGACTAAGATTTATTTGGAAATTTTTGTTTCTGTAATCAACGGTGTCGATTGCGTTGGCAACTTGCGAAAATATTGTTGCAGGAATTAAAAAATTTGCTACAATTAATCGCATGCTAGTTAACACGCAATACTATAATCCGGCTATTTGATAGGATCGCTATTCTGTTATTTTTTCTTTTTATATCATATATCGGTAAACAATTTTGAGGCATTCTAACCTCTTTACCTGATTTAACAAATTCACCTAAGCCATGTCTATTGAATAACATCCAATCTTTTTCTAGGGGCACCAAAAATTCCAAATTCAGGATGCTCGATTTATGACTAAACTTTTTTAACCCATTTTTACTAAACTCAAAAAATTTCCCCTCGTGTCCTAGTACTCCAAGTTGCCCATCATCATTAGTGCTCATACTTTTTACAGAAGTAGACAAAATTCGTAGCTTGTTTAAGTCTATGTGCTTTCTTAGCCTGTTGCCCGTATTTTCAAGAATGAATATAGAGCTATATGATTGAGAGTATAGATAAACATTCCCCAAAAGATCTTCAGCTGCATGTTCAGGGTATAGTTCGAAATTAAAATCGATTCTTGCAACTGGGTTTAGGTTGAAATCTGTTCTGGTCAAGCTATTGGTCAGTTTATCAACAATTTTGACTCCTTGGTTTGAAACTCCAGCCCAAACTATCTCCGTGTTATTGTTTTTCCCCCATTCAGACTTTGTAGATAGACTGATTTCCCCATGACTTTTTAATTGTATTATCTCGCTCATAAACTGGTCCACTAAAATGAACTTATCTTGTGAGGACCAATCAAATTGGGTTGGCAGTAAATCAAGGTTTTTAATCTTTTGTGGGAAGGGGATATATTCTTCTACAAGAAATTCTACTTCCTCACAAAAGACATGACTAATATAAATTGTAAACGGTAATAATATATTTTTGAGATTTTTCAATCAGCATTATGAAGAGGGTAGGTTAAGAAATACGTTCCAATGAAAATTATAATAACTGAAAAAATTTGAGCTCCAGAGAAAATTTCAAATAAGTATTTTTCGTTTGTGCGTAAAAATTCAATACAAAATCTCTCTAATCCAGCAAGCACCAAATAAGAAAAAAATAATTGCCCAGGATACTTTATTTGAGACCGATATTTCCATAAAGTATAGAATAAGCAACCACAAATAAAAGCTTCATAAAGCTGAGTGGGATGAACATTTAAAATTTCGTTTGGAAAGTCAGAGGTATCAATCCACGGAAATTGATATGTAAAAACTGTTTTAGTTGTTGGGGGTAATCCATTAGGAAAAGAAACTGCCCAAGGGAGCTTGGATGGAATACCATAATCATCCCCAACTAAAAAGCAACCGATTCTACCGATTGCATAACCTAAAAAAATGAGCGGTGCAAGTTTATCAGCAAATTCAAACCAGGAAACTTTATAACTTTTCAATACAAAAGTTACCGCAATTACTGCACCAGCTAAACCTCCAAAAAAAACTAATCCTGAGCCACTGAAAATCTCACTAAATGGATCGGGAGAAGCCATAATTCGATCTAAATTTTCAATAACATGATAAAATTTTGAACCAACAATTCCTCCAAGTGCGGACCAAAAAATAATATCAGAGGCAAGCTTATCGTCGTAGTCACTATTTTTCAAATCGTTTTCAAGAAGATAGTAGCAAGTATAGAATGCAACTACCAACATTAAACCAAATGAATAAATTGCTAGGTGAAATTGAAAACCAAGAATGTTGATTTTACCAAAATCATAAATCACTGGGTACAAATATAATCTCCTAAAGTTAATTCTAAGGCATCACTATTTTAAATTTAAATAGAATCCCTTGCTTTTGACCTATTATCAATAAAAAAACAGTGCATTTAATTCTTTAGTGCTCCATAATGAAAATAAGTCTAAAACGCGTTTTATTTAATTGTAATTTTTGTTATCACAATGATATCATAAATAGCATGAGTCCAGGCTGCAATTCCAAATCCTCTTAAAAGATATAGAGATCCTAAAAAAATTCCTGCCAGAAATCTGTACATAAAAATGTCAAATGAATAATAATCTCCAAATTCTCCTATAAAATGAAATAACGAAAATATGGCTGAAGAGATCATTAATGCTGAGGTGTATTTAGATAATTTTGACCAATCAAAAATAAATTCTAGTATATTCACTAAACAAGCTATCAAGAGAACTCTGAATAATATTTCTTCATAAATACCAGCTCCAATTGCCAGAGTCACCTGTTGAATCAATATTGAGCCAGTGTGACTCATTAATAAAATTTTAATATTAGACATAAATGAGAAAAGAAAGAACGCAAAAAACAAACTCTCAACTGCCATAAAANCTAAAAATTTACCCTTTAGAATTAAAAAACTCCATTTATCTTTTTTCATATAATATGTAATGAAAAATCCAATAAAGAATCCAAAACCAATCCAATAAAAAGCAAAATTACCTAGCGGTTCCAGAATTTGACGGAGTAAAGCGTCAGCGCCATTTCTCATCATTATCAGATCTTTTGAGGAAATTAAGAATAAACCAATTTCATAAATTACGAATAGAGGTAGCGTGAAGATAAAGCTATAAATAGGAGACTTAGTTATTACAAAATAATTGAAGAAAAACATTATCCACTTGTTACCTGTAAAACTGCAAGAAGTGCTTCTTGAGGGATATCGACTTTACCTATTCTTTTCATACGTTTTTTGCCCTTTTTTTGTTTTTCCCATAATTTTCTTTTTCTGGTAATATCACCACCGTAGCATTTGGCTGTGACATTTTTTTTAAGCGCCTTAACAGTGGTTCTTGCAATTATTCTGTTGTTCAATGAAGCCTGTATTGCAACTTCGAACATCTGCCTAGGAATTAGCTCTTTCAACTTACTGCATAATGCAACACCGCGGTGGTAGGCGTCATCTGAATGACAAATAATTGAGAGTGCATCTACAGGATCGCCATGAATCAAAATATCTAACTTTTGCAAACTTGCATTAGAAAACTCCTTAAAGTCATAATCAAAGGAGGCGTATCCACTTGATAATGATTTCAACTTGTCATAAAAATCAAAAATTATTTCTCCTAAGGGTAAATCATAATGTAGTTGCGCCTTCTCTGGCGAGAGATAGTGGGTAGTTTTGTAGGAGCCTCTTTTCTTTTGGCAGAGAGACATAATAGAGCCTATATATTTCTTAGGAGTAATAATTTCTGCGGTAACTATTGGCTCTGAGATTGAAATTATTTCACCAACTGATGGCATTTTGGCAGGAGTATCAACAGTAAGCTTTTTTTTATCTTTTGTAAAAATTTGATAAATGACATTAGGAGTCGTTGTTACTAAATCTAAACTAAACTCTCTTTCTAATCGCTCTTGGATTATTTCCATATGAAGTAAACCTAAAAACCCGCACCTAAAGCCAAAACCCAAAGCTTCACTTGTTTCAGGGGTAAATTCTAATGATGCGTCATTTAACTTTAACTTTTCTAGTGCATTTCGCAAATTATCATATTCATCCGCATCAGCTGGATAAAGTCCAGAAAACACCATCGGTTTTATCTTTTTATATCCATCAAGGGGTTCCTGAGCAGTATTTTCTTTTGTAGTTATCGTGTCACCAGGCTCAATATGACTCATATCTCTTATACTGGCTACAATGTAGCCAACATCACCTGAGCGTAATTCTTCAGTTATAACTTTTTCTAAAACAAAATGTCCTGTCTCGATAATCTCATATTCTTTGCCATGAGTAAAAAATTTTGCTATCATTCCAGGTTTTATAATACCATCAAAAACTCTAACATAGGGAATCGCTCCTTTGTAGTTATCATACATGGAGTCAAAAATCAATGCTCTGGTATTTTGTCTAGAATTATCATAAGGTGGCTTAATACGATTAATTATTGCATCAAAAATTTTTTTTATACCTTTTCCACTTTTCGCACTTGCTTCTATAATATCGTGTTCATCGCACCCAATTAAATCCATTATCTGTACTTTTACGTCTTCAATTCTAGCGGATGCTAAGTCGACTTTATTTATAATTGGGATTATGCTTAAATCGTTCTCGACAGCGAGATATGTATTAGAGACGGTTTGAGCTTCAACCCCCTGCGCTGCATCGACCAAAAGCAATGCACCTTCGCAGGCTGCTAATGATCTGGAGACCTCATAGGAAAAATCAACATGGCCAGGGGTATCAATTAGATTTAGAGTAAAGATTTCACCATTTGAAGCTTGATATTTCATGTGTATAGGGTGGCTTTTTATGGTAATCCCACGTTCCCTCTCCAAATCCATACTATCAAGGACTTGGTCTTTCATTTTATTATCTGAGAGGGTATTAGTTTCCTCAAGCAAACGATCAGCAATTGTTGATTTACCATGATCTATGTGCGCAATGATGCAAAAATTTCTTATTTTGTTGATATCCATAAATTCATTTGAAATTTTTAATGCTTTTTAAAAGAAAGCTTTGAAATGTCACTTGTATTTATACTGTAATTGCAGCAATCGAGAATTAGCCTTTTTCGCTTCACCGTCTTGCATTAATGAGACGACCCTTATAGCATCCATTGTTGGTATTTTATAATTATCTGAGTTTGAATAAAAAGCATCTACATGCATTGATATAATCTTCAAATTGTATCCGACCTCATTTGCAAGATATTCATCAGCAATTTCATAAAATCTTTCAATGTAGTATGGCTCTACCCAGTTATCGTCGTGATAGTATTGTTTCTTGACCTCAATCTTGTGATGCGATTTCAATTTTGCGACTGCGCCAAAAACACCGTTTATAAAAGCGATCTTTTCTTCATCCGTGTAAGCTTTCCAGAAATCCGCAGGGTATGAATTTTGAGAGAAAAGAAGCGAGGAAAGAAAAATCAGGATTGGTCTCATTTTTTTAGTCCATGTATTGATTAACAATTGGATATCTTCTACCCATACCAAATGCTTTGGAAGATATTTTTAATCCTGGGGCCGCTTGCTTACGTTTATACTCATTCACTCGAATTTTATCTTTAACTAAACTTACAGATTCTTTGCTGAACCCTTGCTCTACCATCTCTTTTTTTGATAGATGTGTATCAACAACCCTATCTACTAGCGGACTTATAATTTCATAGTCAAATGGGTCAACCTGGTCTTTTGCTAGTTCGGCTGATGGCATTTTCTCTATAGAGTTAATTGGAATGCGAGGCCCCATCTTTTTGTTGAGCCATTTTGACAAACGGTAGACCTCATTCTTATTCAAATCGGATATTACTGATAAACCGCCACTCATATCGCCGTATAAAGTGCAGTACCCTAGAGCAAGTTCTGTTTTATTTCCAGTAGACAAAACCATCCATCCAAATTTGTTAGATAAAGCCATCAAAATAAGGCCTCTCATCCTGGACTGTATGTTCTCCTCGGTAACATCGATGGGCCTATCCTTAAAAATGGGTTTGAGCGTTTTATTTATCGAATTTACACTATCTTGTATTGGAATAACTCTGTAATCAATGTTAAGATTTTTTGCTAGCTCCTTTGCATCAGTAAGACTGTGTTTGCTAGAGTATAAAGACGGCATTGCTATGCCATGAACATTTTCGAAGCCCAATGCATCAACCGCAATTGAGGCTACTAGCGAGCTGTCAATGCCTCCAGATAATCCTATTACAGCCTCACTTTGGCCAGTCTTAGTGAAATAGTCTCTCACACCTAGACACAATGCTTTGTAAATGCTTTCTTCAATTTCCATTGTTTTATGGGTGAAGCTGGCCTTACTCATAGAGTCAATAATCAATATATCTTGTTTAAATGATCTCCCAGATCCTATCAAATGACCTTCACTTGAGTAAGCTACAGATTGCCCGTCAAAAATAAGCTCGTCTTGTGCGCCAACCATATTACAATAAAAAAAGGGTAATTTTGTTTCTCGCACTTTTTCTTTAATTATTTCCTTCCTTGTTTCTAGCCTATCTTTCTGGTAAGGGGAAGCAGAAATGTTGATCAGTAAATCAGCGCCAAGTTGCATTTGACGCTTACTCACTTTTACATCATAATCTTTGTCCCACATGTCTTCGCAAATTTGTAAGCCAACTTTGACCGATTTTTTACCTACTGGAGTCGAAAAAACACAGGGCTCTTTACCACTTTTAAAATATCTTGCTTCATCAAATACATCGTATGTTGGTAATAAAACCTTATTACAAATATGCTGAAGCTTGCCGTTGTAACAAATTCCTGCTGAATTGTAAATTGAATTGCCGATTCTATTTACAAACCCAATGATAATTGGAAGGGTAGATAATTTGGATATGGCACTGACTGCAACCAAATTTTCATTTATAAAGTTATCGTTCAACAATAAATCCTGAGGGGGATAACCAGTAATAGATAATTCTGGAAAGACAACAATATCGGCATTTAATTCTTTTGACATATTGTAATACTTTAGAATTAATGATGAATTAAGTTCAAAATTGCCTAAAGTAGAATTAATCTGACAGAGCGCAACTTTCATTTTCGAATATTAAATTCAATAAAATCTTTTTTAGGCTTTTCATTCCATTCAATTGATACTTTGTCAACATCTGAATTTTTCGGTCCTTTTTGACACCAATTAGATAGAGTGATAAGGTTTTCCATTGAACCCTCTGCATATATAATGACCTCTTGTACCTTATTGTTTTCTATCCAGCCAGTTATTGCAAGTTCCTGCGCTTTACTTCTAGTTTTCTCACGGAATGAAACTTCATGGACTTTTCCTGAGATTGTAATTTTAATAGCAAACATTTATTTTCTAATTCCTGATAATTTTTAAAAGTTATTTTTAAAATAGTTTTATTTTAAACATTCTAAGGTTCCAACCTTGACATTGTTCTTGGAAATGGAATTGTTTCACGTATGTGCTTTGACCCACAAATCCAAGCAACAGTCCTCTCAAGACCCAATCCAAAACCAGAATGCGGTACAGATCCAAATCGTCTTAAATCTAGATACCATTTAAAGGGCTCCAACGGTAGATCATGGTGCCTAATACGATCAATAAGTAAATTCAAATCATCCTCTCTCTCCCCGCCTCCAATTATTTCGCCAAATCCCTCTGGCGCAACCATATCAAATCCTAGAGCTAATTTAGAATCATCTGGATCTCGTTTCATATAAAAAGCTTTTATATCAGCCGGCCAGTGGTGAATTATCAAAGGTTTATCATAATGCTGTGATAATTTTGTTTCATCAGGTGCACCAAAATCATTTCCATAATTAAAATTACTACCTTTATCATTCAAAATTTTTACTGCCTCATTATAAGTTATCTTAGGAAATGGAGGTTTAATAGCTTCCAATCTATTCAAATCTCTACCCAAAATATCTAATTCAGACTTTGTATTTTCTAAAACTTTTTCAACTATATAGGCAACTAAGTTTTCAGCCCAGACCATATCTTCATCTAACTGCACGTAAGCCATTTCAGGCTCAGCCATCCAGAACTCTGTCAAATGGCGTCGTGTCTTTGACTTTTCCGCTCTAAAAGTTGGACCAAAGCAATATGTTTTTCCAAAAGCAGTCGCTCCAGCCTCCTGATATAGCTGACCACTTTGAGTGAGGTATGCAGATCTCTCAAAGTAATCAACTTCAAATAGTGTTGTTGTCCCCTCAACAGCATTAGCAGTAAATACGGGAGAATCAATGAGTGTGAAGCCATTACTATCAAAATAATCTCTAATTGCTTTTGCAACTTGATGGCGTATCCTCATGACCGCATTTTGACGCTTAGATCTAAGCCATAAATGCCTGTTCGACATCAGGAAATCAGTGCCGTGGTCTTTAGGCGATATGGGAAAATCTTTTTCGACATGATTGATGACGATAATTTCTTTTAAAGCTAACTCATACCCCCCAGGTGACCTTGGTTCAGATCTGACATTTCCTTTAATAATAACTGAGTCTTCTTGACCCAAAATTTGCTCAAGATTAAAAATTTTATCAGGGACCTCATTTTTTACAACAACACATTGCAAAAAACCAGTGCCATCTCTAAAAATAAGAAACCAGACTTTACCTACGCTTCTTGTATTATGGACCCATCCTTTAAGTTCCACATCTTTNCCCTCGAAACGATTTAGTTGATTTATTGTTACATTTACCATTTACCCTCCAGCTACCAAGTNGTCATTATGTCATTTAAGATATCTTCAGCAATTTTACGAACAGCAACTCTAGTTGCAAAATTTCTTGGCTCACCAAATTCATCATCATCCTCATCATCAATCTTGCCGTCATTGTCATTGTCAATTCCATCGCTACCAATATCTCCACTCACACCGTAAGCTCCAAATCCAGAATATTTTTTTTCAACCAAATTTTGCTCATTTTTCACATCATACCACTCAATTTCAATATTGATTCTGTACCTGTATTCAGATACGGATTCTTCTTTATTGTACGTGTATGGCCCCTCATCTACGCTCGTTATTGAACCTTTTAAAATTGAATGAGCATTTTCTTGGTCAACGATTGTTAAGATCCCTGAATCGTAAAACTCCTTCACCAAATAGTCTGTTATATTTTCGGATATGCCAAATTCGGACGTCCTATTTTCTACAAGAGGAATTGAAATTGTATTAATATGCGAAGGAATTGAGCCTGCCATTGAATATACACCGCATGAAATAAAGATTAAATACAGAATTATTAGAAAATTGTGCAATCTATTTTCTGCTCTTTATTTTGGGTTCCATACCATATTCCTCAATTTTTCTATACAACGTTCTCTCGCTCATGCCAAGTGACCTGGCTGTTTTTCTTCTATTATTGTTAAAATACCGAAGAGTACGTCTTACTGCTTCTTCCTCAAGGTTTTTCATTAACATATCGCCAATGGCATCATCTTTAATGTAGCGATAACCTTCCTCAACAATTTCCATTGACTTTCTTGGATAGCTTATATGATTCTGTTCAAGATCTAGTTCTGAAAATTTACTTTCTGCGTTCGTTTTAATACCACTACTAACCATTAACTGCTGGATGAGCTCGGTATCCTGTTTTAGTAAAAATAGCTGTCTTAAAATTAAATCAATTTCTGCTTTGTCTGATGATTTATTTACCAGCACTGGAATAGCTGGATTAAAGGAGGACTCTTTAGAGAGCACATCCTTCAACTCTCTTTCAATAATATCTGCCGTTATACGCTCTCCTTTTTCCATCACAAGAATTCTTTCGATGAAATGTTTTAATTCTCTTATGTTTCCGGGCCAGTTATATTTCTTCATTTTTCTAACTGCTTCTGGAACAAATCCACGATATCTGATATCATTACTTCTTGTGAACTCAAGCGCAAACCTCTCTATAAACTGACTGATATCTTCTATTCTTTCTCTTAATGGTGGGATATTGATATTAACGGTTTTGAGTCTAAAATATAGATCCTGGCGAAAATCACCTTTTTGAACTAAATCAGCCAAGTTTTTATTGGTTGCGGTTATCACTCTAACATCAGTTTTTCTTGTTTCAGCTTCTCCGACTCTCATGAACTCGCCACTCTCTAATACCCTCAAGAGCTTTACTTGTGTATCTAGTGGTGTTTCACCAACTTCATCAAGGAATATGGTTCCTTGATCGGCTTCCTCAAAATATCCTTTGCGATCTTCCCCAGCCCCAGTAAAAGAACCTTTCTTGTGCCCAAAAAGCTCTGATTCAATGATCCCCTCAGGTATTGCTCCGCAGTTAACAGTAATTAGTGGTTTATTAGCTCGCTTGCTCTCCTTGTAGATTGCCCTAGCTACTACTTCTTTTCCAGTGCCCGACTCTCCTGTGATTAAAACTGATATATCCACCGAAGCAACTTGCGCTATCATTCTAACCACCTGCTCTATGCCCAATGATGTCCCAATTATACCAGATTGTTTTTTTATTCTATTGCTATCTAGCATTGGATTACTCCTTCACTTTTAATTCCTTATCAATTAGACTTTCAAATTCCGAAATTTCATCCCTCATTTTAGCCGCTTTTTCGAATTCTAAATTTTCGGCCGCGTCTAGCATAGCTTTTCTAAGCTCATCGAGGATAGCCACTTTATCATCAATAGTCATATCCGATTTGTTGTAATCTTTATCTATATTAATATCACTATTATTGGTCATTGAATCTGCTACGATAGTAGAGTCTAAAATTTTGTCAATAGATTTATGAACAGTTTTAGGAACGATATTATTTTCTCTATTGAACCTGCTTTGTTTTAACCTTCTCTTAGCACTGGTGTCAATTAGATGTAGAATCGCCTCAGTGTCTTTATCTGCGTAAAGTATAACAAGCCCGTCTACATTTCTTGCGGCCCTGCCAGCCAACTGGAGTAATGAGCTTTTAGACCTTAAAAAACCTTCTTTATCAGCATCAATGATAGCAACTAGGCTTACCTCTGGCAAATCTAATCCCTCTCTAAGCAAGTTTATTCCAACTAGAACATCAAACTCGCCAATTCTCAATTCTCTCAAAATTTTTACTCTTTCAAGAGTATCAATTTCGGAGTGAAGATATCGAACTCTAACACCAAGGCCTTGTAAATAATCAGTCAGGTCTTCTGCCATTCGTTTCGTTAGTGTTGCAACCAAAGTTCTTTCATTCTTGGATACCCTAGTTTTGATTTCACTCAACAAATCATCAATTTGCCCCTCGGATTTTCTAACCACAACATCTGGATCTAGTAGGCCTGTTGGACGAATAATTTGTTCAACGACAACTCCTGAACTAAGGCTCAACTCACGGTGAGATGGTGTTGCCGAAGTGAAAATAACCTGGGCCTGGGATTTGTGAAACTCCTCATATTTTAGTGGTCTATTGTCAAGTGCGCTTGGAAGACGAAAGCCATGCTCAACAAGAGTTTCTTTTCTGGCCTTATCACCATTATACATGGCTTGAATCTGTGGTAAGGTTACGTGAGATTCATCAATTACTGTTAAAAAGCCCTTAGGGAAAAAATCAATTAAAGTGTAAGGCTTATCTCCCGCTTCTCTGCCAGCAAAAAATCTGGAGTAGTTTTCAATACCAGAACAATATCCTAGTTCAATCATCATCTCAATATCAAAGTTTGTTCTTTGTTCTAATCTTTGCGCTTCAAGTAATTTGTTATTTGATCGAAGAAAATTCAATCTATCATCCAATTCTTTCCTGATCAATTGCACTACCCTTAAGGTTGTACTTTTATCGGCTATAAAATGTTTTGCAGGAAATATGATAACAGTCTCAGTATCAGAGTAGACTTCTCCCGTAATATGATTAAATCTTGTTATTTTGTCTATTTCATTGCCAAATAATTCTATCCTTATACACTCATCTTCATATGCGGGATAGATTTCAATTAGATCTCCCCTAACTCTTACGTTACCTCTCTCTAAAACTTGATCGTTTCTGGCGTAATGTATATGAATGAGTTTAGCTAGTAAAGATCTTCTATCGATTTCCTCATTGACAGAAATTTTGACGATACTTTTAAGGTAATCATCTGGCGATCCAATTCCATATATACATGAAACCGAGCTTATGACAATAACATCATCTCTTGAAAGCAATGAGCTGGTAGCCTTCAATCTAAGCTTGTCAATTTCCTCATTAACAGAACTATCTTTTTCAATAAACGTATCAGTGACTGGCAGATATGCCTCAGGCTGATAATAATCATAATAGCTTATGAAATATTCAACGGCATTATTAGGAAAGAGTTGCTTAAACTCTCCATAAAGCTGTGCTGCTAAGGTTTTATTGTGCGAGATTATAAGAGTTGGTTTTTTTATTTCACTTATAACATTGGCAACTGAAAAAGTCTTACCGGAACCGGTAACACCAAGTAATGTTTGGTATTCATCACCTCTTTGTAATCCATAAACAAGGTCTTTGATTGCAGCAGCCTGGTCACCTTGTGGTTTAAAGTCTGAGATTAATTTAAAATCTGCCATTATGACTAAATTACAATTGAATACCGACTACATTCAATGGCAGACTTTACAAAATAACGAACATTTAATCATTCGAGATTTTCTTTTGCCAATTTTATTACATTAATAGCAATATCCAGTGGTAATCCTGTTTTCTCTTTAATTTCTTGAGGCTTCAGATTAGCAATTTCTTTAACACCATCATAAGAACTGAGTAATGCTGTTCTGCGTTTGATTCCTAACCCTTTTATTTTATCGAATAATGAGCTAGAAACATTTTTTTTTCTTTTTGATCTTTGAAAATTTATTGCAAAACGGTGGGCTTCATCCCGTATTCTTTTCAACAGTATTAAGCCTGCACTGTGTTTTGGTATAGAAAGTGGATCAGTTTTTCCATGTACATACACCTCCTCTAATCTCTTTGCCAAGCCAACAATCGGAATATAATCAAGGCCTAACTTTCTAAGGGCAGATAATGCCATACTAAGTTGGCCCTTACCACCGTCAACCAGAATTAAATCAGGTAAAATAGATGATTCATCAGATAATCGCTTATATCTACGGTAAACAACTTCCCTCATAGCCGCAAAATCATCAATACCTTTAACCTCCTTGATATTATACTTTCTGTAATCCTTTTTTCTTGCAATACCATTAATAAAAACAACTAGAGACGCAACAGTTGCACTGCCTCCAAGATGTGATACATCGAAGGCCTCAATCCTCTTAGGTATCATCTCTAGATTTAAATCCAGTTTTAATTGATTCAATGTTTTTGGCGCAAGGTTTTTCCTTTTCTCGTTGTTCAATATCCACTCACCAAGTTGAAGCTTTGAATTTTGGAGAGTAATTCTTAACTCTTTGGCTTTCTCTCCTCTGAGCGGATAAATAAACTTAATAGTTTTTTTCCTTTTAGATTTAAGCCACTGCAATAATTCATATTCATTCTCTGGTGCGTGTTGAAGTGAAATCTCTTTTGGTATAAAATCACTGTGTATGTAGAAATTTGTAATAACCGTTTTTAATGTAGACTCCTTATCATTATCTAGCCTTTTAAGACGTATTTTTTCCCTGCTGAAAATTCTCCCGTTTCTTATTCTTAAAACAACGGCAACCCCAAGTTTGTCTTTCTGAGATACTGTAATCACATCTCGCTCAGTAAAATCAGTAGCAACGTTACTCTGTTTATTTTTGAAGTTTTCTATAGCACTTAGCTGGTCCCTATAAATCGCTGATTCCTCGTATCTCTGCTTTTTTGAGGAATCACGCATTTTCTTTAATAGATATATTTCTGTTGAATCTGTCTTACCTTTCATAAAATCTTTTATACGGTTTATCATATTTGCATAGTGCTCTACGGAAACAAGACCCTCACACGGCCCCTCACACTTTTTTATGTGGTAATCAAGGCACAGTGATATTTTTTTGCTCTCTATAACAGATTCATCAATGAAGTAACTACAACTGCGGATTGGAAATACTTTGTGTAGAGCTTTTAAAACGAGCCTTAAATGACGAGGCTCAGTGAAAGGACCAAAGTATGTAGATCCATCTTTGACTATTGTTCTAGTTAGTAATACTTGAGGATAAGGCTCATTTGTAATTTGAATGTAGGGGTAGGTTTTATCGTCTCTAAGGTCTATGTTATATCGTGGTTGATATTTTTTAATTAGATTTGCTTCGGTCATTAACGCCTCCACCTCACTTCTTACAACAATCCAATCAAGGTCTGCAATATTTTTAACCATCGTTTTGTTTTTTGGTGATTGANAACTACCACCGGAAAAATATGTCCTAACCCTGTTCCTGAGATTTTTTGCTTTTCCTATGTAAATAATATCATTTCTGGAGTTGAAAAATTGGTATACACCAGGCAGTCTTGGCACGGTTTTCAATTTTTCTCTGATATTTGCAATCATTATTTTTTAAACTATTCAGATATTAAAATTTATACATTTATCATTAAAAAATTTGTTGATAGTTTTGAACAAAAAGGTGCACTGGGAACAGGAAGATCAAACATTATATTTTTATTTTTTTAAATACTATTTGTTTTTAAAATTTGCCATTACAATGTTTAATTGTTTTTTACCATTGTAAAAGGTTTTAACCACACATAATCCGTATTATCGCAAAAAGAAGAAATATGCATAGATTAAAGATAGCTTTATTGTTGGTGTGCTTTATTTTAATAGCTCAAGATGAAAAAAACGCCAGAAAAAGAAAAGTATACAGAACTCAATCCGGCTCCATAATAGAAGCACCTACCCCACTATTTGAGAAGTCAGTAGAGAAAAAAAAGTCAAAGCCTAGAACAAGTAAAAATATCACCAGGTCCCTTGCGCGCACCAGAGAGGTCAAAACAACTTACAGAAATGAGCTTGACAGCTTAAAAAGAACAGTGGCTAGCTTAATCGAACAATCAAAGCTTTTACAAAGTGCATATGACGAAAAATTATCAGAAAAATCAAATGATACAATCTTTGTCTACACAACTCTTCATGACACCACTACTGTATTAGATACTACTTACATTTACACAAACGCAACTACTACTGTTTACGATACAGTAGTAGTTATCGATAGTATTTATATAAACAACTATGATACCACAACTTTAATTCAGACCAATTATGATACTGTTTTCGTCATGGATACAACTGTGCTTTTCAACTATGACACGACCGTAATCAAGGACACAGTATGGGCATTTGCGTATGATACGACCTATTTTTACGATACAACTTGGGTTTTTGCCCACGATACTACTGTTGTTAGAGACTCAATATGGCTATTTGCAGTAGATTCGATTAGAATATATGATACACTTGTTGTTGCAAACAACGATACCGTAACAATTCATACTTATTCTAGTAAGTTCCCAAATAATTTTTCACCAAGCATGATTGATCAAAAACAATCTGCCTTCCCGAAGTATAAGACTTTAGGAGACGCTCTTCGTGCCCGCGATACGGGTGATTTGTCTGCACAAGGCTGGATAAATCAGGCTTTAAATTCCGCAGGTGGCGACTGGGCGCAAGCTGAAGAGGAATATCGTAAATTGCAAGAAATATACAGTACCTCAATGGTACAAGCCATTACACGAGCGCCTAAGGACCCATCTTTTATTGGACCTGATATGAAATACAACAACGTAATTTTTGACACTCTAAAAATTTTAACCTTTGACACTACCTTAGTACAAGACACTATTAAAAATCTTGTAAAACAGACTTACGTTAAGTACGATACGAGCATTATTGATAAACGATTAGAGGTGATTGCCAATACAACGCCTCCAGGTCATGAGCTCATTATGAAATACCATAGAAATGGTCGAGTGAAAGAAAAAGGCTACATGAAAAATAATAAGAAAAACGGTGAGTGGATACAATTTGATTATAAAGGCATACCTCTTAGAAAATCATTTTATGATATGGGCAAGCTCATCGATGATGAACTCGTAGTTGTCAATGGTGATAGCGATAACCCTATGGAGGATTTAAAGAATTATACAAAAAAAAGCAGGCGAAGTAAGAATCCAAAAGCAAAAAAATCTAAAAGTATATTGAAATTGCCAAATTTTTTGAAATAATATTTTTCGGTAACTAAACTTTCTCAGCGAATTCAACCAGCACACCGCCTGTAGATTTAGGGTGTACAAACATTACTTTAGAACCTTTAGCCCCCATTAGTATTTCATCCCCAATCAAATTTATGTTTTTTTTCTTAAGATATTCGATAGTGTCCAAAATATTCTCAACCTCAAAACAAATATGATGAATTCCTTTACCATGCCTTTTAATAAATCTTCCAATGGGCGAATCTGGATACATAGATAGCAAAAGTTCTATTCTAAAATTTGGAGCATCATATATATCAATTGTTACACCTTGATTTTCAAGACACTCACTATGAGTTTTTTTAAACCCCATTACATCACTCCAAAACTTCGCATCAGTATCAAGCGAATTAACAGCAACACCAATATGTTCTAAACCAATAATTTTCATAATTTAAATTCCTTGTATTCTTTCTTTAATGCTACTCCTATGCCATCACCAACTGGAAGTTTCAAAGCTCCTTTGACCACTTTAACACCTATAAACGGATCATTTTTAATCAATAAATTACCATCTAAATCTACGTAGTCCGCGAGGGCCGCCAAATGAGAGGCTGCTGTAATTCCGACAGAAGTTTCAACCATACAGCCAATCATAATTTTCATTTTATTTAATTTCGCCAATTTTACCATTCGAATTGCCTCCTCAAAAGAACCGCACTTCATTAACTTTATGTTTATGCCGTCAAAAGCATGTTTAATATTTGGAATATCAAGAGAAGAAATACTGTTTTCATCAGCAAAAATTTCTAGTGGAGATTTCTTCTTTAGTAAATATGTTTGATCCAATTTATCAGCCGGGAATGGTTGCTCAATAAATTCAACGTTGTAATCAGCCAGCCACTTACACATTTCTAATGCATAGCCTAGGTCCCATGCCTCATTTGCGTCAACTCTTATTAACTTATTGGTATGATTTCTAACTTCTTTAATAATTTGTTTATTTTTACCCTTCTTACCAAGCTTGACTTTTAAAATTGAATACTTTTTAGCCTCTTTTACTTTCGTTGCAATATCTTTAAGGTCACCTATGGCTATGGTATAGCTCGTAAGGGGCATTTTGTAATTATTTGAACCTATCAGTTCATAAATTGGACTCTTATTGATTTTCCCTTTCCAGTCCCAAATAGCCATATTTAATCCCATTTCTAATGACTTTAAACCCATTAATTGAGGGTGCAAATATTCAGATATTTCATTAACACTAGAAAGGTNAGATGGTAATTTTAGATTACTTCTCAGAACTTTCTCAACAAGTTCTATCGTCTCGTTATACCGTACTGATGGGGCAACCTCACCAATTCCAATTATATTTTCTTTTTTAAAATAAATAATTATTCTATCGTACCAGTCATTTTTACTTCTAGAGATACCAAAGGTGTGGTTTAAAATAATTCTGTGTTTTTTATAGGCTATCTCCATTCTGATAATGCATTAATTATATTTCTAATGATCCCACGATCACCAAAACGAATTAGGTCTGTTACTGGCATTTTCATCCTGTTCTCCAATTTTTTAATTTCACTCATTGCCACTTCATTGTTTTTTACAAAACTGAGAAGATTTATACCTAAAAATTTTGATTCCTTAAATGGTTTGAGCAAGTCGATATACATTTGCATGATCACGCTAAGCTTTGGTATTGGATGATTCGAAACATCAAGTTCTCGACCTAGCTCATGGGTAAGAATTAAATAGTCCGGCATGCACCCATGAAGTAGGCCAAGTGTAACACCAGAATAAAACATATTATTCAATGCACCCTGCCCTTCAACCACTACTAGCTCAGTTTGGTAATTAAGTTCATCAAGACAATGCTCAATTTCGCCTGACATGAAGTCAGCTTTAACCGCGTCAATGGGAATACCTTTTCCTGATAAAAAAATTCCAGTTTGGCCTGTAGCGAGGAACTCAGCACGAATTCCTTTATTTTTTAGCAAATTATAAAGTTCCCATGCTGTTGTCATCTTACCGGTATCGCAGTCGCTACCTGCAACCAATAGAACTGGGAATTTTCTATTTTTCCATGACCCTTGTGGAAAATGATCCACTAAAGGAGGCATCCGAAGATCAATCAAATTGACATTATTTTTCTTTGCTAGTAATCTTATTTCATCATCATCAATTAAAAACTGATGCATCCCACTAATGATGTGGCAACCGGAATTAATGGCTTGTTTTATTTCGAAAATTCCTGATTGGTCTATACGTCCTCCCTGGGGAGCGTTGCCCAATACTAGATGTGTTGGCGAATAAAGTTTAGCGTCTTGAAAACAGCTGACAATCGGTATATTTTCACCCCAACCCAGGACATTGTTTGACGACCTACCAGCATTAGAAGAGTCAATGATTACAGCTACTTCTTCCGGTTTATACCTTATAAGCATATTACCAGTCTTGCTTAATAAATAGTCAAATGATTTATTTGCTAAAATAGCATATTTCACCATCTATTTTCTAAATCTGGGTTGTCGCTTTTCAACGAATGCTGCCAGTCCCTCTTTAGTTTCATTACTGTCAAACAAACTTCTAAATGATTTAACTTCAGCTTGTAATCCAGTCGACAACGATTTTACTGAGGACTTGTTGATGCATTGGATTGATTTAGTCAATGCTGTCGGTGAGTTTTTTAATATTTGCTTACTAATTTCCATTGTTTTTTCAATTAAAAGATCCTGCGGAAAAACTTTATTAACTAATCCAATTTTTAAGGCATCATATGCATCAATAATGTGGCCACTCAAAATCATTTCAGTTGCCAATCCTTTCCCAATAATTCTTGGCAGCCGTTGCGTTCCACCCCAGCCTGGGATAAGCCCAATTTTCACTTCAGGCTGTGCGAATCTTGCATTTTCGCTAGCATACCTTAAATGGCAAGCCAGAGCAATTTCACAACCCCCACCTAATGCAAAACCATTAATGGCAGCTATAATCGGCTTTGGGGAATTTTCTATTTCATTAGTTAGTTTTTGTCCAGCTTTTGCGAATTGAAATGCCTGTTCATCGTTAAATCTTTGCATCTCTTTTATATCAGCCCCTGCAATAAATGCTTTTTCACCTTCACCAGTTAAAATAATAAGACCAATATCCTGATTTTTTATAAATTTTTTCATAGAATCATATAATTTTTTTATTAGTAAAGGGTTTATTGCATTTAAAAAATTTTCTCGATTTATTTTTAATATTGCAATACCATTTGTTATTTGTTCATTTATTAACATTTTTTGCCTATTTCCAAAAAGTTCTACTAAACAAAACAATTACCGTAAAAATTTCAAGCCTGCCTAATAGCATACAAAATGAGAGAACCCATTTACCAGGAACTGGCATGAGTGCATAATTATCAGTAGGACCAAATTCACCCAATGCAGGACCAATGTTTCCCATAGCAGATGCAGCTGCACCTATAGATGATACTAAATCTAAATCCATAGCAGTTAGCAAAAGGGTTGAAATGATAAATGCAGACATGAAAAACAGAAAAAACCCCAGTGTATTCTTCACCACATCATCTTTAATATAACGCTTTCCTATCCTAACAGGTAATAAGGCCCTTGAGTGTAACATATGTCGCGTTTCAGTTGCCGCATATTTTACCAATAACAAGACACGAATTACTTTCATCCCTCCCGTTGTCGATCCGCCCATACCTCCAATGAACATCAATGTTAGTAGAATCATTTGTAAAAAAACCGGCCACATCTCATAGTCTCCCAAGACATATCCAGTACCAGTTAGTATTGCGATAGTGCCAAAAATAGACTCCCTAAGGCTCAAACCAGAAAAGGTATTTGTTTGATGGGCAAGAGTTAATAAGATTATTGTTGATACAATAGCTATTATGGAAAAATAAACTATGAACTCTTTATCTTTGTAATATGCCTTTAAATCACCATTAATGGCACGAAAATGAAGAGTAAAATTAATACCAGCTATAAACATAAAGATGATTATTATATAATGAATTGCAGGGTTGTTATAATGAGCTATGCTTGCATTTTTTGTTGAAAATCCACCTGTAGGCATAGTCGTAAAGGCGTGGCAAATTGAATCAAAGGTTTCCATGCCAGCTATTCTTAGAGCAATAATTTCGACAAAAGTTATACCAACATATATAATCCACAAGAACTTTGCGGTTTCTCGCACTCTAGGCTTAATTTTATCAGCCACCGGTCCGGGCACCTCTGCTTTAAAAAGCTGGACACCCCCCACACCCAAAAGTGGTAATATTGCAATATAAAAAACAACAATACCCATACCACCAATCCACTGAAGAAATGATCTCCAAAATAAAATTCCATGAGGCAAACTCTCTATGCCATCAGGTAAATTTGGTAATGTGCTTTTATTACCAATTATACTAGCACCGGTTGTAGTTATTCCGGACATCGATTCAAAGAATGCATCAGTTACATTTGGTATTGAACCTGAAAGATAAAAAGGTAGAGAGCCTACAACTGCCGCAATTATCCATGAAAATGTAACTATAGCAAAGCCATCTCTGTTCGTTAAGTTTTGCTTATATCGCGTAAAATACCAAATAGGAAGGCCAAGAGTAATGCAAATCAAAAGGGAATGCAAAAATCCATTGAAATCAGATTCATTATGAACCCACGATAGCATTAGCGGAATCAACATGGTGCAACCCAAAATGGAGAGAAGAGATCCAAGTATATTGAAAAGTGGCTTAAACCTCATTTAATGAACAGTTTTTTTATTTTTCCAATGGCCTTTGGTTTAGCGAATACTAGTGCCGTGTCATCTTCAGTCAAAATAGATGTACCGTGAGCTATTCTAATTTTACCATGATGATTTATCATTCCAATGATGCAGTCTTTTGGTAAATTTAAATCTTTCAGCGGATACTGCGTTATTAGACTATTTATTTCTGGTTGGAATTCGATGACATCCACCTCTATCTCATCAAAAGTAACAACTGGGATTTCAGTCCTGTCAGTGTGCAACTCGCGAAGAATCGCATTTACTGTTGAAAGGTTTTTACTAATCACTGCACCAGTGCCGATCTCTTGAATCGAGGGTATGTACTCAGTAGTAGATACATGAATTATTCTTTGCTTTGCACCGAGGTGTTTAGCTAGTAATGCCGCTATTAAATTGGTCTTTTCATTTTCAGTAACACAAATAAAACAATCTACATCTTGAATATTTTCAGACTTCAAGAACTCTATATCCGTCCCGTCTCCATAAATAATCATGGATTCGTCAATAAAATGTGAAATATGACCTGCTTTGGGTCTATTGTAGTCAACAAGCCTAACGTTTACAGAATCACTTGGTAGAGCTTGAGCTAATGATCTTCCAATTTTACTACCACCTAATATCATTACACGGCGAGTTGTCGTTACTTTCTTACATAATAGATTCATCAGATTTTGAATATCTTCTGTTTTGATTACAAAATATCCAATGTCTCCCTCCTGAAAAGTGAATTCAGAGGAGGGCACGATTGTTTCTTGTCCTCTCAAAACAGCAATAACGCTAAAGCGAAAATGACCATTATCTCTGGCAATTTCGCTAATGTGGTGTCCATTTAAATTTTCACATTCTTTATCAATTGATAGCCCTAACATTGTTAACCTTCCAGCCTCGAAGTCCATCACTTGAACAGCATACGGATGTTTAACAAGTCTCATTATTTCCTCGCATGCAGCTTTTTCAGGGTGAATGACGATATCTACACCAAACTTTTCAGGGCGTATTATTGAATCCTGCGTTGTATATTGTTGATTGCGCAGCCTAGCAATAATTCTATTTGCTCCAAGTTTATGTGATTGCTGAGAAGCGATAAGGTTTACTTCGTCAACTTTTGTGAGACAAAGGACATAATCAGCGTCTCCAACTTTAGCATCATTTAGAGTTTTTGGGCTCGCTCCATTGCCTTCGACTACTATAACATCAAGATTTTCTGATGCTCTACGGCATTTTAAGGGGTCGATATCTACTACAGTTATATCGTAATCTTCTTCACTAAGTGCTTTGGCTACATGGAATCCAACTTCACCACCACCAATGATCACAACTTTCATGCTACAGTACTCATCTGATTGTTGTTAAAGTTACTTAATTTTTGATCAAAATAAACGTTTTATCAACTTTATTTAATTCTTTCAATATCAGCGCCCAGACCTCTGAATTTTGATTCTATATTTTCATAACCTCGATCAATATGGTAGACCCTGCTTATGGTTGTCACACCTTTGGCAGCTAAGCCAGCAATGATTAGTGAGGCACTTGCTCTTATATCAGTTGACATTACAGGGGCGCCTATTAGTTCATCGACACCTCGGATAAATGCTGTATTTTTATCAACCTTTATATTAGCACCGAACCTGTTTAACTCTGGAACATGACTAAACCGATCATGATAAACAGTATCAGTCACTACCGAGGAACCTTTGGCTAGAGCCATTAACGCAACCCATTGCGCTTGTAGATCTGTAGCAAAACCAGGGTAAACTGCAGTGGTCATATCTACACTTTTTAAATTATCAATTGAATTAATTGTGATGGAATCAGATTGATTTTCTACATAACAACCCGCATCTTTAAGTTTTAACAAAATTGATTCAAGATGACTAGAGTTTACCCCTTCAATTGTGACTTTACCAAGTATCGCGCCTGCTATTAAAAATGTACCTGCCTCAATCCTATCTGGAATGACTTCTATATCAGCTGCATTTAGTTTCTCGACACCATTGACTATAATCCTTGACGTACCAATTCCATCAATTGAACCACCCATTTTATTAATATAATCACACAATTGGACTATTTCAGGCTCTCTCGCCGCATTCTCAACAACTGTCCTCCCATCTGCTGTTGCAGCCGCCATGACAATATTACCTGTAGCACCTACTGAAGGAAACTCAAAACTAATATTTGCTCCCTTTAATTTTTTAGCTTCAGCTAAAATATACCCTTTCCTCAAAGTAACCTTGGCTCCAAGCTTTACTAATGCTTTCAAATGAAAATCAACTGGACGTGGTCCCCACGCACAACCACCAGGAAGAGATACACGGACTTTCCCAAATCTTGCTAAAAGAGGCCCTAAAACATAAAAAGATGCTCTCATTGTTTTTACCAATTCATACGGAGCTTCAGGGTTATTCACTGTACTAGCATTTATTACTAATCTGTCATTTTTAAAAGAACACTTTGCACCAATAATTTCCATTAATTGTATCATAGTTCTAGTGTCGCGAAGATTTGGAACCTTATGAATTGTACTTTTTCCATCGGCCATCAACGCTGCTGTCATAATAGGTAATACAGCATTTTTCGCTCCACTTATTTTTACTTTGCCGGATAATTGTTTTTGCCCTTTGATAACTATTTTATCCATCACGCACCAACATTTGTTTTGCCATTAAACATATAATCAACAATATCAATGCTTTCTGATTTGTTTAAGTATTTTATTTTAACATTTGTTTTGTTTTTCTTTACAAATTTTTCAAGGTGTAAATGATAGTCTGCTTTTCTTATTATCTGAGATAAATGTGTTATACAAATTACCTGCTTACTTTTGGAAAGTTTGGATAAGTAGTCAGCAACTTTCTCAGCTGCTTTTCCAGAAATTCCTGCATCTATTTCATCAAAAACTAATGTCTTAACTGGATCTAAATGTTGAAATACTGATTTGATTGCGAGCATAATTCTTGAAATTTCGCCACCTGATGCGACCGATACAAGAGGCTTAACTGGTTCACCAGGATTTGCAGAGAGGTAGAATTCTACTTTATCTATCCCTTTGGAATTTGCAAGAATATTTTCCCCATTAAGACTAACAAAACCATCTTTATCTATTTCCTGCTCAATGATAATGTCGAATGATGATCCCTTCATGTTGAGTGCTGACATTGAATCTAAAATCCTTTTTGATAATTTTTTTGACTCATTTTTTCTTTTTTTATGGATTTTAATTGCATTTTCAGAAAACTTTTTTTCCATCTTGATTATTGAATCAGCAAGTGATTCTGCTAATTGATCGCTGTTGCTCAGCTCCTTGATTTCATTTTCAATTTTACCTCGTTTTTCTAAAACAGATTCTATAGACCCGCCATGTTTTCTTTTTATTGATTCTAAGAGACTCATGCGATCTTCAAGAATGCCAAACTCCTCTTGGTCAAATGTAGCATCATGGAGTTGTGCATTAATATTGGAATTAACTTCCTCCAATTCAAGTAATATTCCATTAATCGAGTTTTTAATTTTAGAAATTTCTGGATCAAATTTCTCTGTTGATGCAAATTTTTGATAAATTAAATTAAGTTTATTGACTAAGCTTTGATCGCTTTCTGATATTTCATTACTCGCACTTTCATATGTCTGAATAATATCCTTAAAATTATTCATACGAATGTAACGTTTTTTAATATCGTGGTCCTCTTCTAACTTTGGATTTACAGTATCAATTTCTTCCAGCTGGAATTTTAACAGATCCATCCGCTCTGTTTTAATCTTCTCATTTTTTTTTATTTGCTCGAGCATTAGTTTAGAATTTGATATTTCCAAAAATAATTTTTCTAATTCTCGGACCATACCTTGATGACCGCAATACCGGTCTAAGTATTCGATATGGGTAGATTTGTCAAGAATGAATTGTTGATCATGTTGACCGTGAAAATCCACTCTAGCCTTGTTCTCTTTTTTCAAATCACTCAGTGATATCCTCACATCATTTTTAAATGATTTACTTCCCCCCTTTGAGTAAACTACCCTACGCAGGCTTGCATCTTTAAATGTTGCTACAATTACAGCCTTTTCCGTGCCGTCCCTGACCATCATCCTATCAGCTCTCATACCAAGAACTACACCTGTGGCTTCAAGAAGTAAAGACTTGCCTGCACCAGTCTCTCCCGTTATTACCGTGAAACCAGGATTGAGACCTATATTGGCATGTTCAATGATTGCATAGTTTTTTATGAGAATTTTATTTATCATCTTATTTTTTTAAAAAATAATTGGTTGTACTGACTCCAAAAATTACTCCTAACGCATCTGCCATAACATCAAAATAGGAGCCAACACGCCCGGGGATCAATGTCTGCCAAAACTCGTCCAAACATCCAATAAAAATTCCAAAAAAACATAAATTTATTGCACCAAAAATATTACCTCCATTTTGAGCTCTGCGTAGCAATACCCCTAAAATTCCATATTCAATGAAATGTAAACTTTTATCCCATGTGATGCCAACAACGCTAGGTACTGATTCACCTGGTATACTAGACAACAATAAAATTGAAACAATATAAGCATATAGGTGAGTTTTACAATTTTTCATAAGATTTAATAACAGAGGGTATTGTATCAAGAAGATCAGAGGCTATTTGACCTCTTATGCCTTTCTTTTTAATCAAAATATCAGAGGCTTCACCGTGAATATAAGCACCCACAGTAGCTCCATCGAAGCAATTAAGTCCCTGAGCCACAATGCTGGCTATTACGCCAGATAAAACATCTCCCGTCCCAGCTGTTGCAAGACCCTGATTGCCTTTAGTGTTAAGCCTTATTTGTCCATCGTAGCATATGCAAGAAGGAACTTGCTTGATTAAGGTTACGATAGGTAAAGGAGACATAACTTTAGTTAATATTTCCACAAAATTAGGGATGATTTTATCTTTACTTATTCCAATTAATCTTGAGAGCTCTAGAAAATGGGGTGTGATTAGCAATGGGTACTTCCTTTGATAAAGTCCATCTAAATTATTTTTAAACGGATATAGGCCATCTGCATCTAAAATGAGGGGTTTTTTAATGTCATAAAATAACCTAAGAATTAGTTCTTGTGTTGATGAGTCTCTACCCAATCCTGGACCCATCAAGACTGAATCTGCCCACTGCACTTTTTCCATAATTATGTCGTAGTGTTCATTTTTCAAAAAACCTCTCCCATCATCATTAAGAGAAAGTGTTATTCCCTCTATGATTGTTTGCTCATAAATAGTATTCATTGAACTTGGACTAGTCGTTAAAGTGAGGCCTGCACCAGATTTCAATGCCCCATATGTTGATAATACAGCAGCACCGCTCATCCCAACTGAACCAGCGATGACAAGAACCCTACCTGCTTCATATTTATCTATTGTTTTTTTTGTTTTTTGAAAAAAGTTGTCTACCAATGATTTAGATGTTAGATGCCAATTTAGACCAGGTATTTTGAACTTTTTCAGCGGTGGTAAACCTATATCTTTTGTAAGAACACGCCCAGAATGTTCTGGTCCATTTCGAAGTTGCATACCTAGTTTTGGTGCAAAAAAAGAAACTGTGACATTTGCTTTTATGCATGAACGCGAGCGTTCTCCAGAGTTTGAATCTAGTCCCGAAGGTATATCAACTGACAAAACTGGACACTTTGCTCTATTAATGAAATCGAAAATTGGTACTAAATATCTCCTCAAAGTACCATTTAATCCTATACCTATAATAGCATCTATAATTAAATCTGGTTGGCTTGTTGCTTTTACCTTTTTACCGTATTCAATAGGAATATTATCATTTCTACATTTATTGAAAAATAATAAAGAATCTCCTTTTATTTCATTTTCACTACCAATAAAATAAATTCTGACTGAGAAACCTTTGATAAATAAATAGTGAGATGCTGCAAAACCATCACCACCATTGTTGCCTTTTCCACAAAATACCAATATTTTTGATTTTTTTTTATCACCAATCATGCCCCTTGCTTCTGTTGCAACCTGCTTGCCTGCTTCATCCATCAAACTAGTGCTTGATATATTAAACTTACTTATGGATTCTGAATCTAGGAATTGGGCTTGGTGGGAGGTTAAAACCCTCATTGTTTAAGATAAATAGCAGAGGCAATTGCATAATTTTCAGTGTGTGAAATAGATAGCTTAATTTTCCCTTCAAATAATAGACCTAGATTAACTTCTGGACTGCCATTTTTGCTTGGTTTAATTTCAATTGTTTTAAAGGGTATGCTCCTATTGTACCCCGAAGAAATCAAAGCTTTCATGACTGATTCTTTTGCGGCAAATCTGCCCGCAAAATGTATCTCCGGTCTTCTTTTTGAGAGACAATAATTCTGTTCATCAGAGGTGAATATTCTATTTACAAACCGTTGTCCAATGGAGGAAATTGAGTTCTTGATTCTATTTACTTCTATAATATCAGTGCCAAGAAAAATGTCAATTGAGTTCATTGTTTTGCTTTATAATTTTTACTAGCTCATAAATGTTATCCAGATCCCAATCTGCGCCTGAATTTACCGTGCCGAAAGTATCACCATATCTTGCAAAGGCGGTTTTCATTCCTATTTTTTTTGCACCTACCACATCCCTCTCAGGCCAATCTCCTACCATTATAGTATTTTTTGGTTTAAGGTTAAGCGATTCTAAACATAGCTTGAAGGGGATCTCTGAAGGCTTGCGTTCGCCCGAGTCATCGAAAGTTATAACAACATCAAAAAAATGATATAGGTTAAGATAATATATTCTCATCCAGGCTTCTCTGCTTGGAGCATCAGATACTACACCAAGCTTGATTCCACTTTTCGCGAGTGCCATCAATGTTTTATTTACATTCGGATAAGCCATCAAATTCGCTTCGCGAGCACGCCTGTAAGCAACTATGCCTGCAGCAAGAAATTTATGTTGAACACTGCCAGTTTGTTTTTCTAAAAAAACATCAAAAACTTTTTGATTCTCCCAACCAAATTTCTCATAAATAGAAACAATCTCGTTGTACGATAACTCTTCATCAACCATTAAACCTGCTTCGATCATCCCCTTGACTGCGGACTTTACGGCAAATTCTTTCATTTTCATGAAATCAAGAAGAGTGTTGTCTAAATCAAAGATAACACCTTTGATCTTACTCATTGACTTAGATTATTTTTCATATTTGGAAGGATTATTGATTTCATCAATTTTTCGCTCAGCCATTTTACGCCAATCACGGTCTTTTCGTGCCTCCTCAAAATGTCTCTTTGCTCTTGTTTTATTTTTTTTCCCAAGCTCAGCAAGACCAAGCTCCAACCATCCACCACCGAACTTTCTTTTGATATCGATGCATGATTGTGCAGCTTGTGCAGCATCATTCCACATTTCTAGTCGATTGTATGCAGAAGCTAAATTGAAATATTTGTTGTAATCTTTATTATCAAGGTCCGTTGACATTTTTAGATTAGAAATCGCATCTTTGAAATTTTCTGTTTTGATATACAGTAAACCCAAACGCATGAACCCATCAGCATAGTCAGGATTTATTTGGACAGAAGTTTTGAGAATGTTTTCGGCATCTTTGATTTGATCACTTTCTGTGAATAGTTTACCAAGGTTTCCATATGCTTTGGAGTATCCAGGGTTAATCTCAATCGCCTTGTTGTAGTGCTCAATCGCCTTTTCAATATTCCCATCAGATTCATAAACGGTACCAAGAGTAAACCATGTTTTGTCATGGCTGGAGTTAATCTCAAGAACTTTATTTAAAGATGCCAGAGCCTTCTTTGATTGTCCTTGTTTCTTCTGAAGGATACCTAATTGGAAGTGCGCAAGAAAAAAACTAGGATCAAATTCAAGAGCCTTTTCGTAATATGATGTAGCTTTTCCCAAATCCCCTCTTTTATAGGACTTATTACCTGCATTTAAAAATTGTTTTGTAACATTATCGAGGCCTTTCCTTGCTTTTTTATGTTCTGAGTATAATTTTAGTGCACTACTAAAGTGTTTGGCGGCGCCTTCTATATCTTTTTGCCTAAAACGGGTGAGCCCTTTATAAAATTCAGCATCAGGAAAATAAGGATGGATTTTGAGTATTTTATCATACTCTTTTATTGCTTCTTCATACAAACCCTTCTGGACACTGCGATTACCGCTTTGAATTAATTCTGTTATTTTGCTTATCTTTTTTGACCATTCTCTAAAGTCCTCATCCGCTTGAACTGCACTTATAGAGTATTCATTTGATGTTTTTAGGTCACCTTTGTGGAGATATAGCTTTGATAATGCTTGCATTGCTGGTGCAAATGAAGGATCAGCTTTCAGTGCATCCTGAAATAACCTTTCGGCACCTTTAATATCATTTAAAGAAAGGAGTTCTAAACCTTCTTTTAACATCGCATCAGAACTCTGATTGTAGGCTATAGCTGACAGCAAAATAAATAAAATTTTCCTTATATGATACATAATCCCTCGTTTATTTTAATGAAGACTCACAAATATTTTGAAATCTAAAATTAACTGATTCTGATTTGTAATGTTTTTTTTCAATCCTCACTCGGAGGTATTGAATCAACTTTTGTCTTAAGTTTTGTAAGTTTAAGTTCAATTTTCTTTATATCGCCATCAAGATCTTCAATTTTTTCTATAGCTAATTTAGCTTTTTCATCGGTTGAACGTAGGTCCCTAGCCATTGTGTTAACTTTATCGCTGACTATTGTCAGTTCATTGGACAAATCGCTAATATCATTATTTAGCAACCGCTTAGACTTAGTATTATTTTCATCCATTTCTTTAATATTCACATTAATCTTTTCAAGGCCGTCATTTAATTCTTTAAACATTTTTTTGATAGCAATGTTTATTGATTCGGTTTTTTCATCAACAATTTTTGTCAAATTTTTAATATTTATATCGTTTTTTTCTATTCCTTTTTCAACCTCGCTGAACTCACCTTGGACTCTAATTACTTCTTGAATGTTGTTTGCAAGCGCCCCTGCCATCATATCAATTTGATTTTGTTGATTTTCTTGAGCTGTGAGGAGATCTTGAATATCTTTTTTTATAGACGATAGGTTTCCAGACATCAGATATGATTGGTTTGCCGTTACATCGAGTTTTTGTTTTACCTTATAATAATTCTTATTGAGAGTAGAAACTGTGTCGTCAAGGCCACCCATATTTTGGCGATTTGATGCAATCTCAACTCTTTGATTTACTAGATCATCCTGAACATACTCAATTTTTTTTTTGTGCTCTCTTCCCTCTGAGTGGAGTCTGAGCAAATCAATTTCAAATTCATTTTGCAAGACCTCAAGATTTTTGTAGAGCTCGAATATATCATTTAAGGCAGTTTTTAATGAATCATTCCAATGATTCACTTGGCCCGACAAATGGTTAACATTGCCTTGTAAATACTCTAGCCTCTCGGAAAAAAATGTCAAATCACCTTTCCTCGCAGCATCCTCCCTACCTAAAATATCAGCTGGAAGTATTTTAACAGTTCCTTGCTCTGTCTTTAAAAAAATTCTGTATTGATTTTCGTTAACAACGTTGCCCTGAATAATTGAACCATCTTTGAGAAAAAATATTGTCACATCCTGCGCACGTAGAGCGAATGAACAAAATATAAAAATAATTATAGTTAGTCTTTTCAGCATATCTGAGCTATTAGTTGTGACTGAGAATCTATCATGATGTTTTGATTAGGGCAATCTTATTGAAGACTAAATTTACAAGCACAGTAGACAAACAGTAATCGTGCCGAAGGCCGGACTCGAACCGGCACAGGGTTTCCCCCACTGCCCCCTCAAGACAGCGTGTCTACCAATTCCACCACTTCGGCATTCTAGTTTTTATTTATCACCAAGATCTAAAATTTCATCGGATTCTGACGGTATCGTCTCAGTAGTTGGCAATTCAGGTCTGTTTTCGGCAGCCTGTTGTACAATTGAGCCGGAGCTATTCTCAGGTCCGCTCAAAATACTTATTATAACGGCTAAAGCAAGAAAAGTAGTTGCCAACCAGGTTGTTATTCGGCTTAAAACATTTCCAGCGTTTTGACCACCAAGAACAGAGCTCGCAGCATTGCCACCAAATGTTCCTGATAAGCCACCTCCTTGACTGGCCTGCATTAAAATGACTGCTATCAAGAGCAGGCTTATAATAGTATGCAACACTATTAAGATTCCTGTCATTGGATTTTCTCCCTATTTTTTTTAACAATATCAATTATTGATGCAAATGAGCGAGCATCAAGACTCGCACCACCAATCAAAAAGCCATCCACATTTTTTATAGCGATGATATCAGCGGCATTGTCTGAATTTACTGAACCACCATATAAAATGTACAAGTGATTAGTGATTTTTATTTTTTCACTGATTACTTCAGTAATTATCGAGTGGGCTTCTTCAATCTGATTCATATCTGCAGTCATACCCGTTCCAATAGCCCAAACGGGCTCATAGGCAACAAAACAGTTTTCCAAGTTTTGAATACCTCTAAGGGCGTTTTCTAGTTGCTTCCGTAGCACTGAGCCTGTTTTCCCATTTTTCCTATCCTCTATTGTTTCGCCAATACACAGAATTGGCTTTAAACCAGATTCACTAATTGCACTAAATTTTTTATTTACGATTTTATCAGATTCATCAAAAATTTGGCGTCTTTCAGAGTGACCAGTGATAACATATTCGACCCCGCAACCTTTTAACATTTCCAACGATATCTCACCAGTAAATGCTCCAGAGTCCTCCCAATGACAGTTTTGGGCAGCTATCGATATCGACAGCCTTGATTCTAGATTGTTCAAGCTAGTGTATGGAGGCGAGATAATAATATCTACTACACCATTGTTTGAAACTAACTTGCCAATATCATGAATGAATGTTGCTGTTTCAAGGGGGGTTTTATTCATTTTCCAGTTTCCGGCCACTATAGATTTTTTTGTCATTTTATATCTCCAATATGCTTAGTGCAGGTAGATTATTTCCACTCAGTAACTCCAAAGAGGCACCTCCTCCAGTGGATATATGAGTCATATCTTTTCCGAGTCCAAAATAATCTACAGCCGAAGCAGTGTCTCCACCACCGACGATAACTTTATTACCATCAACCACTGATTTCGCTAGAAATTCTGCTATTTTTCTTGAACCGTAATCAAATCCTGGTTTTTCAAAAACTCCCATTGGACCATTCCAAAGTACTGTCTTTGAAGAATCCAGTACTTCAATAAACTTTTCTATTGACCTTGGTCCAATATCCAACCCCATTAAATCATCTCCAATCTGATTAATTGACATGGGCCCTACTTTATTATTTCCATCTGCAGAACTTGAGCAAATTACATCGGAAGGCAGCAAAATTTTCACTCCCTTCGACCTGGCTTTTACAATTATATCTCTGGCAACCTCGGTTTTTGATTCATCAACTAAAGATCCACCAACATTTTTTCCAAGAGCTTTCAAAAAAGTAAATGCCATACCTCCGCCGATTATGATATTATTTGCGGATTGCAGAAAATTTTCTATCAGTTTTATTTTAGTATCAACTTTTGCCCCCCCTAAAAGAACAGTTAAGGGTGATTGAGGTCTAGTCATAATGTCAGAAAAATAGTTTAATTCCTTATCCATAAGCCAGCCAATGCCTGCATTTTTAAAAAATTCAACAACCCCAACGTTCGATGAGTGTGACCGGTGTGCTGTACCAAATGCATCATTAATATAAATTTGTCCATGCCTCGCTAGCTTTGATGAAAATTCCATTTCATTAGCCTGTTCGGCAGGATGAAATCTCAGATTCTCAAGCAAATGTACCTCACCAGGTTTTAAACTAATTGATATATCTATCGAGTCTGTTGAGACACAATCATCCGAAAACTTGATGGGCATTTCCAATAGGCTAGCAAGCTCTTCCCCTACAGGCATAAGACTAAGGTGGTTATCGTGAGTACCATTTGGGCGACCAAGATGTGACATGATTGTTACAGAGGAACCACTATCCAGGCATGATTGAATAGTAGGAATCGCTGCCTTAATACGAAAATTATTTACAACATTTTGTTGGTCCATCGGAACGTTAAAATCAGTTCTAATGAGGATGTTTTTATCCTTCAGGTCAAAAGATTTAAGTGTTTTTATCATTTTGAAGTAAAAATGTAATCATGATCAATTATTTTTAATAATTTTTTATAATAAAATTTAAAATTATAAGGTGCGACATTTTTAATTAAAATCTAAACGTAATGAAAAAATATTCATATCAAGACTTAGAAAATTAGGCTTTTAATCAATCTTTTCGCTGTCCA
>FUFK010038108.1_pt1 | contig 41291 bp, 75 predicted proteins | sample 1021851 | NCBI WGS metagenome assembly FUFK01 (sample SAMEA51879418, study PRJEB19060) | metagenome
TTTTAAATCAATAAAAAAATCTTCCCTTGTATGATTATCCTCAAAATAAAAGTCTGTATATCCGATAAAAGGTATATCATCTATCTGAACTTCTACTTTTCTTTGATAATCAATTAATCTCCACCGATAAGCATAATCTTGAAACTTTTTAGTTCCTAACTCAAATAGTGGTACTAAATTATTTCTTTCTTCTTCTATCTTAGGGTCATTTATCCTAGAGCAGTTTTCATCATATTCAGATAACATTTTTTCTCTAGCTTCTTCTAAAGATAAACCATTGAGAAACATATTTATGCCAGATTCAACAACTTGCCCTCTAATAGCAGATGCAGATGTTGGAAACTCATAGCCAAATATTCTCCTTAATGCCCATCTTTCACGATAAAAAGCAAACTCATTAAGATGACTAAATGACAAGGGCAGTAAACTCTTACCCTCACCATCAAACTTTTGAAAATGCTCAATCATATGTTTTTAACCCAATTTTCTAAATGTTCTTTATTTAAAGTTACTTGGGTTTTCAACATCATACATTCATCATGAACATTACTTGTCCTGCCAAAATGTATAATATATTCGTTGATAGCAAAAATTAATTTAGACATTATAAGCAAATCTTTGTTGTGCTTTGCAATGGCTTGTTTTTTTACTTCATCAACTGAAACATCATTATCTTCTACTAATTTATCTGACATTAGTTATTCTCCTTAATGAGTGTATAAGAACCATATCTTTTGCCAGTTTTTTCATTAACTAGATTTTCTGTAATGATTGTATAACCTGCTTGTCTCAAATCATAAATTATAGCACTTAATCTAGTAGCTCTAAATTTATGAATTGCTTCCCATGAGGTTATTGGTAAACCCTTTTTCAAGTGGGTTAAAACTTCTTCTCTTTGTGATATTGCCATTGTAAACTCCTTTCTATAAGTTTTTGGCTAGTTCTCTTTCATTGACCACCTTAGTTCTTAGGTCATCTCTGAAAGCTTTAAAGGACTCAAACCTAATCTTGGCTCTATTCCTTTCTTTAAGGGTTTTTTCGTATCTATCAAAAAACTCCTTAAACTTTTTGTCTGAATAAATAAGTCCATTTAATTCAGTAATATTCTTATAACCACCATTTTTAGAAAAATACAATGTTAATTCTGCAACAATCATTTTTTCTTCTTTTTTCATTAATTCTACTGCTGTATCTAAATCAGCAAACTCTAAACCTAATTCTTCTTGCCTATGTGATAGTTTGCTTGGTTCAAAATCTATTGTGTAAATGTCAGACATCTATTCCATATTCCTTGTATTTTTTATCTAATCTATCAATTTGTTTTTTTACTAAATTTACTGGTGTTTTGCATTTAATCCAAAAATCTATTTTTTCCTGCCTATTGCTTTTAAATCTTGCCATTAATATTTTTTTATATGTTTCATTAAGTGATTTATCTGCATGAACACGATTATGACAACCCCTGCATAATGGAAACAAGTTGTCTATCCTATTCAATCTATTATCTTTAACACCACCCATGCCTTTAGGTATTAAATGGTGTATATCAACTGCTTGAGCCTTAAAACAACCCCAACAAATGGGAATATCATTTTCATGATACCCCCAGAAGTCAGCAAATAGTTTTTTATAATTTTTTAAGGTTTTCATTAAATGCCCTTACAGCTATAGCAGTTAACTTTGGTATATCTTCTGCTGTAAATGTACCAGAACCAAGCGACCTACCCACAATACCAGTTACAAAAATATCCATTCTTTGAGTATCGGTTTTACTCATACCATTACCACCATTTATAGGTTGTGGTGAAGATAATGCTTGAGCAGTAGGTGAGTTCCAACCACTATTTTGAATGACATCACCTATTGGCTGTGGTGCATCATTATGTCCATCTGGATTTTTAATAACCTCTACATCTTTAATAGTTGTATATTGATTACCATTAGCTGATGTTTTTGTAGCAATTACTGTAAAGTTTATTGCATCACCATTAACTGGCATAGGGTTCATTTGAACCCCAGTATAATATAACCTTCTGCCATCTACTAAATCAAAAGAATAGCTAGGAACTCCATCTTTAGTATTATCATAAATTTTATTTATAATATTCATTTTATCCTCTCTTATTTATTAATTACATTATAGCCACGACCTTCAAGACACCTATTGATGTAATCTTTTCTGGTGTCTAGTCTTGGACTTAGCCATAACACTTTGAATCTTAGACTATTATAAATGTTTTTCCCAATATCCCAACCACCATTAGTTTGGTCTTTTACTAGGCTTTTGCAGGTATAATAATCGTCATGAAATCTGTTCATATCCCCTTTGATATTTGCAGATGATTTTCCCCTGCTATCAACTATGGGCATTGTAGAACAACCCCCAATAAATGTAGCTGTTAACAAAGTGAAAATTAGTTTTGTATTCTTCATTTTTGAACTCCAATTCAATTTAAATTATAAAGATATTTTATGTAAATACTAGTAATAAAAAGTAAACAAATATTTATTGGTCATGGTTTTGTATTTTATGCTCATTACTAATTCTACTTACACATTTATCTCTTATAGACAATATTTGATTAAAAGTTTCTAAATTATCTCCTCTTTTGTATTCTTCTGACAAATTTAGTATGTAAAAATCAAATATAGTTTTGATAAAAATAAGGTCTGATTTTGTAAATAATTTTTTAATTTTCATTTTATTCTCCTAAAATAACATCAATAAAAAGTAAGCAAATCCAAAAAACATAGCTAGAAAAAGTGTTTCTAAAACATAAACACCATAGTTTTTAATAAACTTAACCATTTTTTCTATCCTCATTTAGTTTTTCTTTAATTAATAAATTTAAATTATATCTTACTGAATAATACAGATTTAGTTCTGCTTTTTCTCCATTCTTTTCTAATTCTTTTTTATTTAGTTCCCTTGTTTCACTCAATATTTCAACATACTCTTTTACTATATCAAAATATTTAGCTACCCCCATATTCAGAACCCTAGCATTGTAGAGTTCCGAATTTCCAATTCTTGTAGGTTTATCAATCATTATTATACCCCCTCAAGAATTTTAGGTCTGTTAACAACTGTTTGCTTTATGCCCTTATAAACTTTGTGTTCTTTGATTGTAGCTTTCATCTTGATATTATCGCCTTTATTACCAAGACACTTACCCCAGTAAATAAACACATTACCTTGAGCATCTACAAGATTATTTAACCAACTTGTTACTGGTCTACCATAAAAGTAGTTTTGGAAATCTGCTTTGAATTTAAGAGTAAGGTCAAAAACAGTTTTATCACCAACTTCACCAACAAAGTTAGAAGGTGATAATCTTCTTTCTCTAAGTTTTGCAATTTTGAATGAATGCTTTTGAACTCTTGATTTCAAGCTTCTTAACTTGAATATTTCATCTTTGATTGATTCCCAATGTTTTTCAGCTTTTAGTTCTTCTGGGGTTCTGAATTTATATGGGTTTTGATATACTGGCTCATCAGTAAGAAATAAAACTTTTGAAACTTTAAGTTCTTTGCAAAGTTTTTTTGCCTTTTCATTAGCCTTTTCAAAATCTGTAGAAAGATTTAATAAATGGTTTGTTCTCCATTCTTCTCTAGCAACTGGGTCTCCATTAGCATTTTTACCCCATACAGTTTCTTTCCAGTTACAATAAAGAGAAAACATTTTTGCACCATATACATTACCATTAGGAACATATTTGTTTTTGGACTTATCCCAATCATAACCAAAACTTTCTTCACTAAGTCTAACAAAGAGAGAAGATAATTTTTTTCTCTCTCTTGTCCACTGGATATGCTCTTTTGTAAATTTTAAACTATTCATAATACGAACTCCAATCTATTATTATTAACCTAGATTATAATCTGGGTTTTATTGATAAGTCAAATTCTTTTTTATGAGTGAGGATTAAATCCAGAAAAGCATCTTGTTTGGTAAATGCTTCACCTTTTAATTTAGTGTCCTCTATATCCCATGCCCAAGCAGTTGCAGGTGTTCCTATGTAATAAACATCACCAATTTTTTTATTTTGAAAAAATACTTCCCAGTCGGAAACCCCTGACCATTGTGCAAATTGTCTTTCTTTTTCGGTGTTATAACCTTTTTTTGGTCTTTTTATTTTGTAATTTTTGTCATAATTTTTCATTACTTTGAACTCCAATAAAAAAAGAGTGCAATTAAGCACTCTTAGTTCTTTCCCAAATTTTACCATAATCTCTAACAGATGATTTGTTAGCTTCAATTAGATTGATAATCATTTTATCAATTTTAGCTGAAACTTTCCTAGAACAAGTTTTGCCTGTAGAAAGTTTTGATTGATGGAAAAAATATTTTCTATCTTCATGTTTCCAAGTTCCATTTTTAAAAAGATAACATCTTCTATCATCAGTCGGATAATACCAACCCTTATATTCTGCACCATCATTTGATGAGCAATGAACATAAATACATAATGGGTAACCATCTTCTAATTGACCTATATTTCTAGCATCATAAATTTTATTTAGTGTTAAATTAGTCATTTTGTAATCTCCAATTCGTTAACTTTATAACCTAGATTATAATCTAGGTTTTATACAAATGTCAAACCCTAAATTCACTTTTTTTTATTTTTTTAAAGTATTGTAAAATAAGGGTTTTCTGTGATACATTGAAAATGTTCCTCCAGTCCTCAAACTAGGAATATAGTAAGAACTCCAATTCTACTATGCTTATAGGGGTCTGTTGTTCTTCGAGGTACTTAAATAAATCGCAGTATTTATAGGAAGTGAAACAGAATATACAGACCCTTATGACAAAAGAATCAGACATTCAAATAGCTTGTAACGACTATCTAATATATCTTTCAAAGACATATAATTTTAGACATTTTCATGTACCAAATGAGGGTAAAAGGTCTATTTGGCTACATAATAGAATGAAAAGAATGGGTTTGAAGTCTGGTTGCCCAGATATAATTATTGAATATCCAGAGGGAAGAATTTTATATATTGAACTAAAAACCAAAAAAGGCAGGTTGTCTAATTCTCAAAAATTGTGGGCAGTACATTCTAAAACTTTAGGCACTCCCCATTTTATAGTTCAAGGGGAATTGAATGAATGTATTGAACAAGTGAGAGGAATCGTTGAAAAATACATTCCTAAATGGGGTTAATTATTTACCTCAGTTTACCACCCTTTAGCTTTAAAATCTTCTGTACTGCCCTTAAATTGCCCTTAAAGGGCATCTTGTATCTTCTACGACCTTTCCTTTTCTTCATAGGTCTTTTGTTTATTAGTTCAGAAATAGTTGCAGAAGTTGTAAAACCTATCATTTACCCACTTTCCTCATTGCTCTAGTATGTGCTTGGGCAAATGTAGAACCTTTTTTCATAGCATTAGCCATTTCTCGCATATGCTTTAGGGAATGATGCCTAGCATGGGCATTCATGGTTTTCTTTTGTCTCGCTGTTAAACCTTCTGTAAATTTTTTAATAGATTTAACTAAAACCATTTACTTTTTCTTTTTCATTCTTTTGTTCTTTTTTTTCTTCTTTTTCATTCCCTTAGAATGTGAACCTTTTCCATAATGGTATGGCATTATTTTTTTCCTTTCTTTTTCTTTTTACCTTTTTTTTGACTTTTTAGAATTGCTTCTTGTAGTCCCTTTGGTAACTTTTTTTGTTTTGGTGTTAGTGCCATGATAAACCCTTTCTTTTTTTGGTTGCAATGCTTTTTCAAAAAAATAATTTGCTATACCCATAAATAAGTTATGTAGCTTCAAATATAGTTTTCTTCTTGTTTTCCAAATCATTTTTTTGTGTCCGTTTTTTTCATCTTATCGTAAGACCTCATACCACCTATGCCTAGCATACCAAACATCAATGGCATCATTACAGACATATCGGCTTGGGGTATAGTTATTCCAAACCCTGCACAAATAGGTGCAACCATATAATTAATTGCTAAAGACAAACCACAAATCCAACCTATTAATGGTCGCCAAGAGGACTGAAACCAATTACCTTTAGCTTCTTCTATATTTATCTTTATTTGCTCCATAGCCAACTGTTGGGCATGTTTTTCTGCCATTGTAGCTATTTCATGAGCAAGTTTATTTTTAGTGTCTTTATCCTCAATAAATTTGCCTAATAATTTAGATGCAACTGGTAATAAACTAGCTATCATGCACTTTTCCCTAATTTTTCAATCAATCTTTCTGCTCTATTTGTTGTTTGTCTGTACCATAAACTGTCTTTCATTTCGGCTTGTGCTGACTTTATGTCTCCATCTAATAAAGCTTGTTTAAAATTTTTAAATTTATTTAATCTTGGCAATCCTAATTGAAACACCATGTGAGTTACACATTCTTTAACATTTTCATCTACATTCATGCCTTCTGTAAACTTTTCCATATCATTAATAGCAACATATAAATCAGCTTCAAAACATTCATCAACTCTTTCTTGAGATACAACTGTTCCTATTTCCATATCGTTTTCTGGGTCTGATGCCCTTACCAAATGCCCAATTCCTAGAGTTTTGTAACCAAGTGAATCATTATACAAAATATGTTCACCATTATCGTTAAGTTTTACACCTTCCTCAAATTTAATATGTTCTTTCAATTCTTCTAAATTCATTTTTCCACCTTATGTTCTTGACCTATCCAAATACCAAAAATACCAGTCATAACACCCATTACAACCGATACAAAAGCTGATTGTGATGCAGTAGGGTCATCTAGTGCCATAAACCATTCAGCACATCTCCAAGACATTATTGTGCTTACAAGCATCATTAATCTTGGTAAAATTTTCCATTTTAAAAAAGTTTCTACATTCATTTCATTAATAACTCATTTAATCCAAAACCCTCTAATAAAATAAGGGTAAAAAATAATAATAAAATACCACCTGCTATTAGTTTACCAGAAAAATTTGTAGAACCAATCTTTATTGCAACAAATTCATTACTTAATATTCTCAAAGATAATTCAAAACTATTTTCATCAATTTTAACATTTACTGGTTTTTCATACATTTTTTTAATTTCTAATTTTTTTTCCATTAATACACCTTTATTTTGTCTGGGTTTATACTAGGAACTAATTTGCAAATACATTCATAAGTTTGGTTGCCTTCTTCTGACATAAATACTTGTCCACTTAATTTTTTAGAATAATAAGTGCAATCTGAAATAGAACGAAAATATATTTTAGCTTCATTCATTTGGCTAGGTTGCATACAACAATATAACAAAAATGCAGTAATCAATCTTTTATGCTCCTTAAACTTTCCATTACATTGTCAATATTTGGCATTTTTTTGCTTAATTTTGTTATCTCACATTTATATTTTCTAGGGCAAAAAACCTCAATCATCATAGTATAAGTTCTATTGTTGCCCTCATATATACAAGCTTTTTTTTTAGTATATTTTGATGTTAGTCTTTTTCTTAATCTACAAGTTGTGTATTTCTTTGGCTCTATTTTACCCTGCCAGACCTTTTGTCTATAAGTGTAGTCTTTAGGTGCATTATATATTTTCCCTTCTGCAAAGGCTTTTAAACCCATTACAAGCACTAATATAAAAACACCTATTCCTAATAATGTAAAAGCTACCCATTTTATTGCTTCAAAAACTTCTTCTCTTTGTTTTTGTGCTTTTAATTTAGCTTGTCTTTGTGCTTCTTTGACTTGCTTTATCTTTTCGGCTCTTTCAGACAGAATTTGATTCCATGTACCATGCCCAAAGCGATTATCAATTAAAAGTTTTAATTCGTATCTTTGTTCCTCAAGTAACTTTCTATCAATAAAATCTGATGCTGTTGATTCAATGCCAAATTGTTCTTTTAGACCTATACCTTTGCCTTGCTTCTTATTCATGTGTTCTTCGCCTTCAAAGAACCCATCAATCTGCTTGGCTATGTCTTTTATATCTTTTGCTGTACTGATGTTGCTTTTTATAAACTCTACTGATTTTTGTACTAGAGCAATACCAGTAAGAATTTCTGCAACTACCAAATTTACCTCACTAATAAACCTATAAGCATCACAATCGCTGTACCAGATGTACCAATCATTATATGCTCTAGCCTTTTGACCCTACTGAGTAATTCTATAAATCTTTCATCACTTACAGCTATATGTTTTTCTAATTTTAAATTTATGCTTTGTATTGATGGTTTAGACATTTATACCTCGTCTGGGAAATCATAAATAGGTGCATTTCCAGTTGTGTTTCCATCTTTATCTCTTGGCACATCAAATAATTTCATAAAATCAGCTAACTTAGTACAAGCATTTATTTTATCTTCTATTGTTTTTGTAGCAGTTCTAACATCTGTTCTATACTTAGTAATATTACTTGGAATAGCTGTATCTGTTTCAGATTTTCTTGTAATGTACCAATCGCTTACAGTAAGCAAACCATTAGCAGTTGATTTTGTTCTTTCTATCCAAATAGTTTTTAAACCTTTGTTTACAACTTGTTTTTTATTTTCATCTAAAATTGCTTTTCCATCATCATCAACAGCATCTTCATCTTCTAATTTTTTTTCAATGCCTTTTGCCCAGTAAAATGTATCATCATAATTTGTATCTTCATCTTTTTCTACAGTTACACCCCACTTTTTTAAATCATCAGCACTCCAAGCACTTGCCCAATTATAAGGGTGTGTATAAGTACCATCTGACCAAGACTTTCCAACTTTGAGGTATCTATCTTTATATTTATAAACCATTATTTTCTCCTATCTTGCATTAGCAAATTTAAATGTTTCTTCTGCAAATGCCATATAAATGTGTTTTTCACTATTTGCATTTTCATATACATCAGAACTTCGTAATTTAAATCCATTAGATAAAAAATCTATATCATATTCGGCTGTGTTTTCTGAAGAGGTGCCATTTGGAAATAATATATGCCCACCATCATCATTTATATCTTGCCTTAAAGAATCATGTAATCGCCAATCGGCACTTCTTTCAGAATTTTTGATTAAAACCCAAGCAGGTCTAAACCCAGTATAAACAAATGTACCATCATTATTTCCATTACCAGTATAACTACCAAATCTTGAAAAACCCTCAATCTCTGAAAAACAAAAAACTACATAATTATCTGAACTTTGATTGACTGCTACAGAAGTTGAAACTGTAAAAACAGAATCTGTTGGTTCTGTATTGTTAAATCGTGTTGTACTAGCAGAAGATGCTTCACTTGCTGATATTTGTGTTCTTTTTGTTGCTCCTATATCTTGATGGTATACTGTAAAATCTGATGAAGAATCTCTGCTTTTTATCAAAAACCACTCAGGCTTAGTACTTAATCCATGTCCAACTGTAGTATTTGAACCAGTTCCAGTAAAAAGTACAATACTAAATCCTGATATATTGTTCACTTGTACTATACTTAATGTAGCACCATCAAAGTTTGTTGAGCCAAAAGTTGTATTTGTATTTATTTGACCACCCATGCCAGAATGATTTTGGCAATAATAATATAAAGTTGCAACTCCACTAGCCACTGTTATTGTGGTTGTGTAAGCACTATCATCTTTTACAACACCAGTTGTATATTCTGAACCACCACCATGAGTTCCATCTGATGTTAATGAAAACCTAATTGGGTGTCCTTGTGCTGAACTATCTGACCAATCAAAAGTATATGTTCCACCCTCTTGTAAATCTAATGTGACTGCACTTTGAGCAAATGTTGCTGAATCTGCACTATTTCTAAATCTATATTTATTGCCACTATCTGAAACAACTACAACTTTATATGTTTTTGTTGGTGTTGTTCCTCCAGATTTCCAGTTCCAAGCAACAAAAGAAGCAGAACTTCTATTCTGCCCAAGATTACTGCCCAATGAAAATCCATCACTATCAAAAGACGTAACTCCTGCCGATTGTGTTGATTCTGCATCACTAGTATTTGTGAATAATCTTTTAGTGCTACCTCTACTTGAATCAAATAACCCATGATAATCTGTGGTGCTTCTTGATTTTATCCACAGCCAATCAGGCTGAAACCCAACTCCAGTTATTGATTGAGTTCCACCATTACCAGAATAAAGAACTTGATTAAAATAGTCATCTGCCTGACTTGATGATTCTGCACTTATATTATCTTTTGGTAAGTTAGCTGAACATACTGCTAAAAAACCTGATGGTGGTGCATAATAAAAATCACCAAAACCATTTGAATCTGTATTTCCTTGAGCAGTTTTATTTCCTGCAAAACTACTATCTTGACCATAATTTGCTACAAATACTCTAGTGCCACCACTTCCTGCTGCTTGAATACCCCCTGCTCTCCAACCACCTTTTGATGTTGGNAGTGTCAAAGCAGAAATATAAGTATTATTTTTACCAAATTCTAAAGTTCCATTATCTAAATCTAATTTAAATTGTATAATGTTATCACCATTAATTTTACCTGCAAATCCAGTTCCACTAACTCCATCAACTCTTGTTGTTCCATCTTCAAAATACAAGGCAATTCCAGTAGCGAAAGAATTTGTTAATGATATACCATCTTTTGGTAATGTTACCCCTTGATATTGGTTACTGTCTGTTGATGATACATAAAGATATTCCCAATAATATTTACCACCTCTATTTCCAAAACCAAATGTAGAATTTATATTTGCATTTACATTACTCCATTTTAAATTTCCGTAGGCAGTAAATGCTCCACTGTTGTTTTCTTGGAACTCTAATCTATTCAATGTACACCAATTATTTTCTGGACAGTCAGGGAAATTGCAATCAGATGCAACTATACCAGATGATGTAAAATGATTATTATTACCACTTGTATCAGCACCTATTGTTGATGCTGAAGCTGTACCAGTTCCAGTTTGTTTAAACTCTAATCTAAACCCATTAGTGCCATAAGTTACGCTTGCTTCTTTCGCAATCCATACTCCATTTTTGGTCTCTCCAAAATAAGAAGCATCATATTGTGTTCCATCAACAAAATTTACTTCTGCCATGTAACCATCAAAATATCTGCCAGTAGAATTTATGTTTCTGCCAATCCATTGTGGTTCAGTGTGATTATATGAAAATTGATAATTTTGTGGTACTTGTGCATAATATTGAGAAACACTAGTTTGTAATTCACCATTTACATAAAATTTTATTCTATTCCCTGCTGTTGATTGTGTTGTATCTACTGCAAAAACTATGTGATACCAAGAACTAACATCACGGAATCCTCTATTCGCTTCTTCTGAATAATCAGCACTACCATCAAAAGTATAAATGTGTAATATATTTTTTATTGATGTAAAACTCTGTGAAACAAATCTTAAAGCATCAAAAACACTACTAGTTCCTGCTGAAAAAATATTAGTATCATTACCACCACCAACATTATTTTCATCAAAATTTCCTCTTTTAATCCATGCACTAAAAGTAAAAGTTCTTCTATTTCCTCCACTTGATGGTGTTCTATATAAATATGCAGATGCACCATCTTCAAATCTTAAAGACTGTGTAGCAACACCATTATAAAATCCTGCTTCTGCTCCAAACCATAATTCTGAACTTACCATTTAATTATCCAAAGTTTAATTGTGGTGTACCTAATAAAATAGAATTATCTGCTTTAATTACGTAAGGCACAACGTCATAATCATTATTAGCTGATGATAAAGTTAAACCACCTGCTCCAACTGTTTCGTAATCAGTTCCTAAAGACACTGTTCCTGCACTTCCAGAACTAGGTTGAATAAATATGATTATTCCAGTTTGCCCTACATTACTTGCTTCTGTTGTTGGGTTAGCTAAAGTATTAGAGCCTGAGCCTAAAGTAAGGATAAAATTTTGGTTTGTGTCTAGGTCAAGTGTCTTAGTTGTAGATATTGTAGCAGTTTCTGTAGCAGGAACACTTGCATTCCCTAAAACAATTCTACCAGTTCCATTTGGTGTTAGGTTTATATCACCATTACTTGTACTAACAATACTGTTTCCATTTACATCAAGATTACCACCTAATTGTGGTGTTGTATCTCCAACAACATCAGTTGCTGAATCTGATACGTTTACAGTGTTTGCTGTAGTGTTAAATGTAGCAAATGTAATATCATCAGAACCATCAAAAAATTTCAATATTGGTGCTGTTGATGTTGTTGTATCTAACCAAAATGTTCCACTCACTGCACTTGATGGCCTTGATGAACCAGAATTTGAAGTATTTATTGCACCTAAAACAGTATTTAAATCACTTCTAAACGAAGGAAAAGATTGGTTGGCTATTGTAAAATCAGTTGCTTGTGACATATTTATTTTACTCCCTTAAAAACCTTTAGCGATAAAATCAAAAGTTTTAGAAACTCCTGCATTTGAACTATTAAAAAAGGCAACATCAAAACCATTAATTGTTTTATTTGATACTGTAAAATAATCGCCAGTTGCCATACCTTGCCCAGTTATCCCTATTGCAAAATTAGCACTTTTGAATGGATTTGTAAATGTGATTGATTTAGTTGATGTTCCAGAAACAATATCATTGCCACTAAATATTCTATCTTTCATATCAACAGTTACTGAAACTTCTGATACCACTGGCGTTGTTGCTGAATCTCTTGAAATCAAAACAACCTTAAATTTAAAATACCTTGCTTCATATTCCCCAATCACAAAACCCCTAAAATCTGTATATGTAACATTGTCATCACTTGTTGCTATTTCTAAATGGGCATTTTGATTTACTGGTGCATCACCATCAAAATTTGAACTTGCATCATCAAAGTTTCCACTTCTGTTATCAAACAAATCATCTGGGTTGTCGGCAGTTTGTGTAATTGATGCAGTAATTCTAGCAGTATGCTTCGCACCAATATCAATTACATCTGCAAATTCATAACTACCACTTGATAAAAAGTCTGCATTACTTGCACCTGAATCAAAAAATCTAGTTGTATCATCATCAAAATTTCCACTTGCTGAATCAAATAATTCTGATGAATCTAATTCTATTGCCCCATCAACCAAAACAGTATCTGTAAATGTACCACCAAATGTTGGGTGTTCTGATTGTGTTGTTATATTATTGAAATTCAAAGCACTTGTAACATTTGAAATTATAGCAGTTGCATTTGGACTAACATTACCAATTTTATCTACTGCTTTTATCAAGTAAGTTCCTTGTCTTGCAGGAACAGTAATTGAAGTTGCAGGTCTTGATATTTTTTCAACTAAGGCAACACTATTTAACCAATCTGCTGTACCATCAACCTTTTCTGAAAACCTTAAATTGTAAAAAGCTAAATCTAAATCGCCTACAGCTTCCCATGATAAATGTGCTTCTTCACCAGATATATTACATGACAAATCTGTAACATCAGATGGTGGTGCAGTTGCTCCAACTATTGTTCTTGATGCAGATACATATGTTGATGAAACTCCCAAACTATTTACTGCTTTTACTCTTACATCATAGGTTGATTGGTCTATAACATTTAATACCCTATGTGTTAATCCAGAACCTTGAGCATATATTATAAAATCTGATTCAGAACTAAGTTTGTACTCTACTTGAAAAAAATCAACAAATTGGTCTGGACTTGCACCAACTGTTATATCTAAAGCAACAATAACTGTTCCATCATTATATTGAATTAATTGGTCTGATAATGTTACACTTGCTGGTGGTTGCACTGAAAAAGGGTTAGGTAGGGTTGTATTTGGTATAGTTGCAACCTCTTGTTGGGTGCCAAATGTGTAATAACTATCTTGATGTTCTGTAAGTTGTAAATTGATTGTATGGTCTGAATTAATTGTTAAATTTTGAACTCTAAAAGGTTTGGCAGAAAAACTAGGTGTTGCATGGGTTATGTTTACCAAATCACCAACTGCTAAATCAAGTGCTGTTGCATCAGCTTTAAGGGAAACATCTAAACTAGTTCTTGACCTTCTTAATATTATTTCTGCCATTTCTTGGGCTTGATAAGGGCTATTTATCATTGGAAAATCAAACTTACCTTCTAGTAACAAACCACCATCTGCTGTTTTCATTGTTGAATGTTGGTCTGCACTAGCCAAACCAGTTTCATCAACTGGAGGAAATTGTGCGGTATCTGATTGATAATCTTTACTTGGGTTTATAAAATTAACTATAACTCTATTATATCTTGAATTTTTATTTTTACTTGTAACAGATATACCACCAATAATATTATCTTCTGTAAGGGTTATTGATGCTGAACCAGATGTTTCAATAAGAATATTATATTTACCTGCCGAAAAATTTAAATACCCTCTACAACCTCTTAAAAAGCTTTTTACGTTATCTATTGCCTTTTTTGAAGTATCTATAACTGTATGGCTATCCATTAAATCTATAGCACTAGCACCACTAAAGGGTGTTATATCTGCATCACAAACATCACCAGCTATTTGCCAATCTGCAAAGTTACTATCAAAATAACTGTTGGTAATTCCCATACCAAATCTATCGTTTCTAAGGTAATCTAATAACTGATAAACTGGGTTGTCTGAATATTCCCATGTAGAACTTGTATCTGCTCTATGACTCCCAGAACCACCAGTAATAGAACCATCTAAATTAGGATTATAAACTTTTTTACCTTGAACAACTGCCTGAACAGTGGGCAAAGAGCCAAATTTATCTCTATTCCATTCAAACCTGATAGCAAGATATGCCAAACCTCTTAATCTATGGTTGCTTGTCCATGAACTTAGTGTAGATAATAAACTTGATGCTGTTTGTGTATCAGAACCAAAATGTGGTTCTACTGTTATAAGACTTGAACCATCATAAAAATTTGCATCACTATCTGCAACGGTTACTTGAGTATTATCAGACAAATCACCAGTAAATGTTACCTGATTATCATTTACAAATATTGATGTAATGTCATTTATTTCGCCTTCACTTAGAACAAGAGCCATATAAAGATATTGATTATCAGTGCCAGATGTTTCTAAAAAAACAATATTACCACCAACTTTTCTTGTTCCATAAATAATAGGTATTGCACCATTTGCATTTCTTTTATTTACCAAAACCCCTCTTGCATCTAAATCTTGTTGTAACTGACTAAAGTCTGGTATGTCTGGCATTGGTATTATCCAAGAGATAACATCTTCAACTAAATCAACAGCACCATCAATTATATCTGAACCAATATCTACAATATCTTCAATAATACTGCCCATTAATTATATCTCCAATTTGAACCTAATTTTTCAAATCCTAATTTTTTGAAAACTGGTTCAGTATCGTTACCAGTTGTAACAGTCAAATAAATTGGTAAATTTTTTGCAACCTTTTTTATTGAATTTATAAGTGTATTAACTAACTTAAAGTTTCTAAAATTTTTTTTGATATATATTGTATGAAGATTTATACATTCTTGAGAACTAAACCAGTAACTTGTTTTATACCAAATAGCACAACCAATCAATTCTTCAATATCCAAATCTTTTAACAGTATTATTTGACCTTTTTTCAAAAACATAATTATTGAATTTTTAACTTTTTTATCGTCTACAACTGGTAAATGTTTTCCTTCTTCATTTTTATAATTCCACAATAAATCAATTATATTATCAACATCTTTTATTTCAGCATTGTAAATATGAACACTGCTCATTATCTACCCCACTTTATATCTCTAACAGTCAAAGCAGAAAACTCCATGCCTTTATCACCAGAAAAAAATCTTTGTTGTGAATTATCTGTGGTAGTTCTTCCAGATGTTTTGCTAAAATTACCCCAATGTGAAGTAACAGTATAAACTATTTTTGCTGTTGTTGTACTATCTGTAATTTTGTAGTCGTTTATTGTTCCGTAAAATAATAAAAAAGGGTCTGCTATCAAAGCTAAATTTGTATCTAAAAACCCTCTGTAAATATGAACATCATCATTTATAATATTTTCATTTAAAGCTACAGATAAATACGTTTGGTCTACAGCAGACAAACTAATAATCAATGAATTTTTTGTGGGTTTGTTTGTTTCGCTTACTGCACTTATATTTTTAAGATGTCCATTGGCTAGATATGTTCTTGAACTACCAGAAACACTTGAAGTAAGGTCGAAACTTGCATTTGTTAAATAAATTGGTGTAGCAAATCCAAATTCTAATAATATAACTGGCTCAATAATCCCAGTTGCTAGTTCTGTTTTTACTGCACTTGTCAAACCTCTTGCCATAACAAAACACCTTACTTACAAACTTTCTCTTACATCAAACTCGTAATTAAAAAGTAAATTACCATCTTTATCACTTTGCCCTGCACTAAATTCTTGAACATCGCTAGTTAAGTAAACTGTAAATGGCACTGAATCATAAGTAACAGAACTATTATCTGCCAGTGCTTCTCTTAATGGTGGTTCTATCGTTACTGTAGCTGAATTACTTGAACTGGTAACATCTTCAACAACCATATAAACTTTATCATGTGCAAACTTAATTAAATCTCCTGCTTTCAATCTTCCTGCACCATCTCCTGCAAAAGCATCTATTGCTATTGTAGTGTCTGCAACTGAATGAACTCCATTAACTAATAATGTGCCAGTTTCATTGCCTTGAGCATTTAAATAGTTTGGGAATGTTACAGTAAAATTTTCTTTTCTACTTCTTTGCTTCATTATAAATGCCATTACTGGAGCAAAATCTGCTCTAGTCATAGGTGGGTATTGTATTGTAAAACTAAAATGTTGTCCTTGAATCTGCCTTCTAAATGTTTTGCCACTGTCAGTTTCACTAAATAAAGTTTTTTGATTACTTTTAAGATTGACTGCAACAAAATTAGTTTTTGGTAACGCTCCACTCATACTATCGCCATTTTACCCTTTTCATTCACTGCTTGGTTAATAATATTCACAATCACACCTCTACTATTTACAAGTAATTCATTAAATCCCCTTGCATCAACAGTATTTATGTTGAAATTAACTGTAACAGGTTGGCTTGAACCCAGTTTATTATTTGGTACAACATTTGATGGTTTATCTGGAACAATTAACTCTGGCCCTGCTTCTCCTACCATATATGGTTGGTCTTGATTCATACGACCACCAAGCCTTCGACCAGTATATTTAGCACTTGCTATTGTAGCAATTTGAGCAACTCCTAATGCACCGATTGCCACAGCAAGTGGTATACCTAATGGACCCATGCCTAATGCCTTACTTACACCTTGGGCTGTACTTACAATCGCATCTTGAAGTGCAAATGCTTTGTTAAGTTGAAATGCTGTACGATTATGTTTTGCCATCTCTTTTAATGCTTCTCTGCCAGTTTCTTTCGCTAAAGCATTCATTTCTTGACCAGACATTTTTTCTAAATTTATTTCACTAGCTTTTCCCGATTTAATTAATTCAAAGTTATCATTAAAAGCTTTTTTCCTAATTTCCATTTCTTTATCGGCAGTTTCTTTAGCAATTCTTAAAGTTTCATCTGCATTTATTCTTTGTTGTTCAGCCAATAGTTCATCTTGTTCTTGTATTTTAGTTAATTTATTGGCAAAACCTTCTTCTACAATTTGCATTTCTAAAGTAGCTAAATCTTGTAAACCTTTTAATCTTTGTTCGTTTGAAAAGGTTTGTTCAAAATTACCCATACTTGCATCTATACCGATTTGTGAACCATCAAATGCTCTATTTTTTTCTTCATTAAGTTTTTTCTGTGCCTCAGTTTCATCTTTTAAAGCTTTTGCCATAGCTTCACTTATAATTCTGCTTCTATCTTTTCCTGCCCTTGCTTGTGCATCAGCAGTTTGCATATCTTTAATTGATTGTATTAAATTTCTCGTTATTCTAAGTTCATTTTGTAATGTATTTCTGGCTCTTTTATCTACAACTTTATCTAGCCTTTCTATTATTTCAGCCTCTTTGTCGTAAAGCCTAGACATTTCTTCATTTTGCTTAATAACAGTACTTAAATCTTTTGGTATCAAACCAATAACTCTTAAAAATTCTTCAGTTGCTTTGACTGTATTAGTTATACCTACAACGACATTTGTTAATGTTGGTAATAAAGGTGTTAATGCTGATACAACCAATTCGTCTAAAGCTGATGTTAAAGCTTTACTACTGTTAGCAAAACTACCTGATGTTCTTTCTGCATCACCTTGTGCATCTGCTGTGCCTGCAATTATAAGATTCAATCTCGCTTGAACTTTTTCAGCATTTGAAACCTCGTCTGCTGTTTTTGTTATACCCATTCTTAAAAGTTCTTGTTTTAATGTTGCTTCTGTAATAACAACTCCAAATCTTCTTACTGCCTCATGGTTGCCTACTAAAGCACTTTGAAATGCCATCATAGTTTCTGTATCACTAGCATTATTGAATGATGCAACATCAACTGCTAATTTTGTAAGTTGGACTGAAAGTTTTGATGCTTCTCCTCTCGCAAACCCCATAGGTACAAAAGTGTCTTGAATTGATGATGCCATTTGCTCAAGTTCATGTGTGCTTCTGCCTACTTCGTTGCCAAATACCTCTAATTGGCTTCTAACACTGTTGACAAATTTTCCAAAAACAACTGATGATTTAGATTGCATTTCTTCAACAGAACTAGCCATATCGACCATTTGTTTTCCAAATCGTAAAGTTTGAAATACAATTACACCACCAATTACATTTCTGATGGTATTTCCCAAAGCATTAAATGAATTTGTTTGTGCAGAAACAGACCTTTTAACATTATCTTTAAGGTCATTTACACCTTTTGTGGCAGATTGCATAGCCTGTCTTGTCTTATCTTTGGCTATAATATCAATATTTACGTTTTTAGTTGCCACGTTTTGCCTTTGCTATTCTTTGTTGTCTGTCTCTTTCATCACTTTGTAGAGAATAATATGCTAACCACATATTAAACTCATAAACTGACATTTGCAAGATTTCGGCAACAGTCTTATGAAGTTTTTCAGCTAAACCAAAAACATTATGTAATTCGTGGTCTTTCTTTAGTTTTTTTTATTATCTTCAATATCTGTGTTGCCAGTACCCATAATTTTAGTTGCAACATCTGCAATTATATTTGTATCAGCTTTTGTTTTAAATTTTAAAATATGACTAGCATTAAACATTTTTTCGCCATCTTTTGTTAATGCTTTTTCTATAATTACATCAATTAATACTATAAGGTCTGTTCCACTTGCTCCCTTAAATATCTTTTGTTTTTCGAGCATATTAAAAGGTTTGCAATAAATAGCTTTATCGCCAACTAATCCCCATTCGGGTACTTCAATAACTTGAGTGTCAAGTGTATCAAAATGACTTCTTATGCCATCAAAAAAATCAATATTTTCAGACATATTAGACAGTGCCTATTGTAAGACCACCAGTTCCTTGCCCAGATACAGTTCTTGTTGTAACACCATCAAGAGTAACACCCACAGACATTCCAGTGACTATTCCAGTTCCAGAAAACTTTCTATCACCAGATTCATTTCCCTCTGGTAAAAATGCAAATGTAAGTTCTGCACCTTGAACTAATGCTGTTTGACCAGAATCTGTTTCATCAAAGTTCATATCTATTGAAAAAGTATATGTACCTCTTCCAACTAAGAATGATTTCATTGAACTTCCTAATGCTGTATCTTCAACAACGTCATGTGTTGTATCTACTGTGAAACCAGTTGCATTTCCAAGTGTAGTTCCTCCAATAGTTATAACACCTTCTTTCCCATGATGTGTAGCCATTTAGACCTCCTTTTCTTCTTTGGGTTCTTCAACTTTTTTTGAAGCTTTTTTATCGTTTAGCATTTTAAAACCATTTTTTTCAAAGTGTTCAATATGGTCTTCTGAACATTTTACAATGCTTTCGCCTTTTTTCATAGTAACATTTTTAGCCATTATGCACTCCCTCTTGTAAATTCATACAATACCCTTACTGTAATTCTTATTCCACCATAAGGATAAATCGTACCTTCGTCAGTTGATGCTTCAATAATTTGAGTATCTAAAGCATTGCCATTTCTAGTTATATCATTATCTAATGTTTCTTCAATAACTTCAATTAATTGATTTCTTTTTGTATCAATATTTGAATCTGTGCCTTTAGCAAATGCAACTATTAAAAAATCTATTGTTCCAGTATATGTGCCAGAACCAGTAACACCTATACTTGCAACTTCCCTTGTTTCATCACCAGATTGTACAAACATTGCAGGAAACTGGGCATCAGATAATTCTTCAACTTCAAAAGGTTCTCTAGTTATTTTTTTAAACTCAATAGGACTTGTAACAGCATCAAGTTTGGTTATTATATCACTAGCTATGTTTTCTCTTTTGCTCATAATCTCATTTCTTTAAAATAAAACTTTGAAAATTCTGCTTTAATTTTATCTTCTTCTTTACCACCTATAGCAAAGAATGGTCTTTTAATTTTTCTTCTGCCTACACCAAATGTATCATGGTAACTTGCAATCTTTTCTCTTTCTTTATTAGCAAAAAATAATGTACTTTTCATACCTCCAGTTCTAAAATCTAAACTTCTAAACATTTTACCAGTATCTGTTAAATCTACAAAACCAGTTTGCCTACCTCTCTTTTTTCTGTCTTTGACAGTGCTTTTTGCATATGGCCTCATATTCATACCATCAGGCAGTTTACCACTCTGTGTTCTCGTTGTAATCATTTGTATCGCCATATTAGACACTCTTTTTAAACTTTTATCTATCGTGGCTTTTTGTTTACTATTTATATTTTTAAGTAATTTTTCAACTTCGATAGTATTAACCTTGGCTGATACTTGCATTATCTCACTAATCTTAAGCTATGTAAGGCTTCTTTTTCACTATCTGAAACAGTACCACCACCATCTTCGTCGTACTCAACACCATCTCTAAGAATAGCTTGAAATTCCTCGTCGTATCTATCTCTATAAAAATCTATTTGCACTTGAAAAGCATCTTTACCTTCGCCAGTGTCTGGGTCTCGCCACTTTGTCAAAATTGGGTAAACATATTTCCATAAACATAAATAAACAACTGATTGTGTCCATTGTGAATCAGTTAATTTTGAACTATCCATTTCTACAGATGTTATCTTGGTTATATCTTTATATCGGACTTGATGCCTATATCTTTCCCACCATTCTTCACGAACACGTCGAAGAACATCATTCTCAGCAAATTGTAATTGGTCTGCAAAATCAGATATACCAAACCCTAAAATATCAGGTTGAATTTTTGTAAGACTTGTATTTGTTACATTAAATTCGTTTGTAGCCATTACTCAACTTTCTTTGTTGTTTTCTTAGCTTTTACTGGTTCTTCTTTTTGCCATTCACTTTCTACTTCAGGTTCTGGCTTTGGTTCTGTTTTTACTTCAACTTTTGGTTGTGCTTTTGGTTTTCCATCATCAAGTTTCCAACCTCTTATACCCCAAATATTTAAATTGTTTTCGTAATCTATTTTTCTTCTTTCAATTACTCTATCGCCTTTTACAAGCTTAACCATTTCCATAATTTTTAACCTTTAAAAAAGGGGTGGTTTCCCACCCCATAAGTTATTAGTTAGCTAGAGAGTCTGCTGTTAATTTAACACCATAACTATCATGTATTTCACTAACACCATAAACTGCAGTTGCAACTATTTCATCTGCTCTCAAACTTGCATCTCTTTGAGTTTCAAGCTTAAGGTCTTGCATCATTGCCAATGCCAATGCATCTTGTGAGAATACACCACCTATTGAGTCATCTGAACCATCTACTGAAATGTTTGAGCTTTCAAAGATTTGTATTCCTGCAATATTTCCTACAAAGCCACTTCTCATTGCTTCATTTGAAAGCTCTGTATCTCTGCCTACAAATGTATTTGTTAAAGACTTTTTAACATTAAAGATTTGCTTTGGGTGAAACACACCATAGTAAGGTGCTGGTGCATTTGCAGTTCTTAAATCAGCACTTGCCTCAAATAGGTCTTGCACTGTTAATTCTGAACCTGCTCCTGGTCCTCTTTCTGTTGAAAATCCAGTAAACAATGCAGATAAATCAGCATCTACTTTTCTAGCTATAGCTTCTCCAAATAATCTGCCTATATCTGCTGCAACATTTCTTGATGCTGAATTTCTTGCTAGGTCAGTTAATGTGGTCATAATACCAACTTCTGATGCTGTTATTGTAACAGAACTTGGGTTTACTGCTGTGTTAGAAAGGTCTGATGCCTCTGAAACTGCACCTGCAGATACTGTAGCATAAATCGGTACTTCTACTGATTTACCACCACCTGCTATTGTGTAGTTTCTGACAAGATTTCTCATAATTGACTGCTCGCTTGCCACGAACAATGCTTCTGCCACTATTTCGGTGTATAATTCCGAGATGGTGGTTGAGGTTGTTTCATTAGCCATTTTTTAACTCCTTATAAATATAGGCATTTAACTATTTATAACAATCGTTCTAGGCTTGGAATCTCTCTGCTTTCTATATTGAGCATATTTTTTCCTATCCTCTGGATTGTTCATATCTAATTCCCCAATATTTAAAGACTTATTGAGTTCTTGTCTATCCACATTTGACACTGTGCCAGAGCCACTTGGTGTTGCACTAACAAAGTGTGGGTTCTGTGTTAAAAACTCTTGTACAAACTCGTCAGTAGTCAAAAGTTCCCCATTTGAATTATATCTTGGTAAACCATTATTATCAAGTATTTCTACATTGCCACTTTCATTTAAGTTGATTTGTGGTTGAAGAAGGCTTACAACTTGGTCTGCATTTATTGCCTTATTCTTTGATGCTGATTCTAATAAAGATTTATTTATTTTAATATCTCTAAGTTGACTTTCAAGGTTACTTCTTTCTTTGTTCCATTCTTGTGTTTTGTTTTTTAATATTTCTTCAAATTCACCTTTTTGTATTTTTTGTTTTTCTTCTAAATCTTTTTGGCTTTTAACAGCATTTATTGCTATTTCTAAGTCATCAACACCTAATTTTTTATAAACTTGGCTTCTTTCTTGTGCCAATCTACTTTTTACCATTTCATTTACTTGCTCTATATTGTATTTTTTTTCAACTGGTTTTGCTTGTGTTTCTTGAACTTCTTGCGTTTCTTTGACTTCTTCTGTTGTTGCTTCTACTTTATTTTCTTCCATTTTTTGCTCCTATATATCCCAATCAGGGTTGGTTGGAATCCAAGTATGTCGGCATCTGTAACCACCTCTAACGATAAATGGGTCTCCAGTAGATTTGCCTGCCCAGCCTTGATTATTCCAAATATCCCGAATTTCTTTTTCGGTTAATGTTTTATTTAGCATATTAACACAGAAAGGTCTACTATCCCTTACAAGGGTGCCAGTATAACGATAATGTTTCAATCCAGATTCTTTTGCTTTTGCTACTGTAAACTGTCCATGAAACTGCATTACTGAATCATGTGCAATTTGGCCTGCATAACGTCTTAAATTGTTTCCTGCTCTATCACTGGCATATTGTGTATGTAATTTTCTTACAGCTTCTTCAACTGCAACCTTTTGTGTTTCATCAAACTTGTTCTCGTTAATAAAATCAACTAATTCGTTTATCTCACGAGTGTTAGACCTCTGGTACACACCATTTATGTGTTGTCTTATATTTTTAACCATATCTTCAAAAGGTCGCCCTGCAATCGTGCTTTGATAAACTTCATCGTTAATTATTTTTAAAAATCTTTCTGCAACATCTTCAAATCCACTAAATGATTGTGTTTTAAGAGCATTGATTGTTGTTAAATCAACTTCTGTAAGATTTTTAAATTTATTTGGTATTGGCATTTTACCAAATGTATCTAAAACGACTTTGGCTATTTTATTATATTCTTCATTAATTATTAAATCAGCTTCATTTAAAAATGTTGAATCAATAATATTTCTTAATCTTGGTTGTAATTGAATTGCCAATCTTTGAGAAACCAACTGTCCTTTTGTGGCTCTTGTAACTTCTCTTACAACATCTTCTTCTAAACGATATAAAACATTTATTATTCGTTCTTCATGTTGGTCTGCTAATTTATCTAATATCCTTGACATTACAATGGGAAGTCTTTTTTCCAAGCCCTAATTGACCAGTATGCAGGCGATAATGTCTTTTGACCTTTAACCTCTTTCAGAACACCACCCATTCTAGCTAAAAATGATTTTTGTCTTGCAGGAATATTTTTCTTTATAGACATACCCCTAGCACCAAACGTAACTTTCTTAATATTTCCAGTTGCTTTGTTTTTGACATAAACACCAAATTTTTTTCTTTTAGATTCTGCTGTAGATAATCTAAAAGGTTTATTTAATTTTACTTCTTTTCCTCTGTATTTAGCCATTGTCTATCATCTAATCTTTCGTTGGTAATCATTCCACAAGCAATACACTTATAAACATCTTTCAATTCAGTTTTTTTAAGTGCAACCTTGCACTTAATACAATATTTTTGTTTTTCATTTTCCATATAATCATTTCTTTTTTCTTTTTCTTTTACTTGCTCTGAGTATTATATCTTTATCAAATGTTCCAGACCTACCACGACTTATTAATTTGTTAACTCTAGCCATAGCCCATGCTTGCATTGGTATTCTAGGTCTACTACCACTTGAAAGAAAAGCACCTTGTCCTCTACGAAATGATGCTTTTAAATCTGCTAGGTTAAATAACTTAGACTTTTTAGCTTTGGCTTTTAAGGTTCGTAAAGTTGTGGCTGATAAAGGTTTTCTAAATTTTTTTGCCATTATATTTTTGTCCTTCTTTGTAATAATCTTAATGGTATTCTTGCACCAGATTTATACAGAGAACTAACTTGTTTTAACAAACTGGCTCTCATAGACCTTTTTGCACCTTTTAAACCAGATAAATATTTTTTTGGTATCTTGGTTTTTTTATCTTTTGGTACTTTACGTTTCCTCGCCAACTGTTTGACCCTCTATTTCTGTTGTTTGAAATTGACCTCTTACTGTTCGTGTGGCATCTATTTCATCATTAATAGTTTTAATCAATTCACTATCGTCAATAACTGCCTCAGCTATTTGTTTGTCTAATTCTTTATTGAATGTTTCAGATTTAATGCCACTTGCTTTTGCCATTTGTAAGAATTGTAAATCGTTTGCCCAATCTCTTATATCAAACGTATCTGGATAATTTACTTTACCATTCCATTCTCTGTCTTGCCACATAGCAAATAAAGACCAAATTTGTTCTTCTGCATTTTCTAAATAATCTGCTTTTTCAGATAACCTAGCATTTAATAATTGAAACTCTGTTTGTAATGCAATACCACTTGCTATCTGAGTTCCAGTTGCTCTTACAGAACCCATATGGGTAATCCTATCAATGGCATCTACTTTGTTTTGAATGCATTTCATAATACCATCTAAGTTTTGCCCACTTGGTTGTATTATATATGGCTTCAAACTAGCATCTAAATCTTCTGGAACTTCTATTATTGCACCAGCCCCTGCACTTGCTTCAACATTTGGTGTTTTAACTAAACTTGGGTGGTTTGCTAATCTAATTAATTGTTCTTTTTCTGAATAGTCATTGTAGATTGATTGTTGTAAATAAGCTACATCTGCTAAATCACTTATACCTATAGGTCTTTTTGCACCTCGTAAATTATAAACATTAACTGCAGGCACTTTCCCAATTGGGTTTGGTATTTCTTCTAATAATCTTGGTTCATTATCTGTATATTGTTCGCTATAATCTTCAAATTCGTAAGTCATTATAGATTCTTCAGTAAATACTTTTATAATTGCCCTATCTGCATTTATATCTTCAATGACAACCAACATATCTAAATAGAACCTACCACTAGCAGACCTTTTATAATTCCAGTTTACAATATTTTCTGGTGTATATATTGAAACATAAGGTCTTATATCTTGTGCTAGTTCTTCTGCTCTTGTATTTGCGTTTGACTGTGGTTTATCTATAATAACCCAACAATTACCATAAATACTGGCATTCATTTGCACTTCTCGCATAACTGTATTGAAATTCCTACCATCTAAGTCAGCATCTTCTAGAAATGATGCCAATTGTGGGTCGCCATCTAAATCGCCATAATCTCTTGTTGGTGGAACTCTCCAAAGAAAGCTTGTATATATTTGAACGACATTCTTACAATGATTATCTACTGGTGTATGCCTTATCCTTGCATCATATTCTTCAGGTGTTTCTAAAATGTATCTATGTAAATAATATCCATTTTTGTAATCATTGCCACCTAGATAACTACGAATATAAAACTCCCAGTTAGAAATATTTTGATGCCATAAGTCATGTTTGCTATGTAGAAATTCTTTGTTCATCAACTCCACCTTTTTTGAGGGCTTGAAACAAAATTACGACGAAGTGGAAAGTTGTATTCTATTAAATAGCCTAAAGCATCATTCATATGGTCGTATCCACTGTCTTTGTCTGGTATGTGTGTTCCCTCTTTATAAATCTGCCTTTCTATACTTTTAATCACATTTTTACATGATTTTACAATAAACAGATTGTTTTTGCCATTAACATTTTTTAATCGTGAATTAACTGAGTTAATTCTATCCCTAACAAGAGGTGCTGTATTTCTACATCTTACATCAAATCCTGCATTTTTCAATATACTTATGTCAGTAAATCCACCAGCACTTGTTTTTCTTTGTCTAGCACTTGGGTCTGGGTAAACAACTATATTTTTATTTCTATAACGAATTTTTATTTCTTCACACATTTCTTGAGTATTTGACGAATAAATTTGTATTTCATCTACGACAACAACAATATCTCTATCAATAATACAGACAACTGCAGTCATTGGGTCTACGTTGAAATCTAAGCCAATATGTAAAAAAGCAGAATTTCTTTCATATTTTTCTATTATATTTTTTTGTCTATTAAAGTTGTAATAAATCATACCAGAGTAATTAACAAATGTTGCTTCATATTCTTGCTGAAAGGTTCTAACATCTAAATCTTGTTTTGCCTGTTCAATTTCTTCACTCGATACTTGACCACCCTCTAAGGTTGTATATTTAAAACTTTGCCATTCTTTATTACTTTCGCCTTGTTTGAATAATTCATAACTCCAGTTACCAAAACCTCTTGGACTTCCACAGAATAAGGCATGACCTCCAGTATCAGATAATGTTGGTCTTAATACCTCATACCAAGCTTCTTTATGAATATCTGCAAACTCGTCCATAACTAAAAAATTTAAACCAACACCTCTAAGTGATTGCTCATTATCTGCACCTCGTANTGTAATGCTAGAGTTGTTTTTAAGAATTATNGTTAAATCACTGTTATTAATGGTTTTTACCCATTTATGCTNTATTAATCTTTCTTTAAGTTCATTCCAACATATTTGTTTGGCTTGTCTATAAGTAGGTGCTACATACCAAACTTTNTGTTTTGAACGACTAGCAAANTTTGCTAATTCATTAATTGCTAAATATGTTTTNCCAAATCTTCTGCCAGTAATTAGAACTCTAAATCTAGCCTTATCTTTNATAACTTTTGATTGTGGTTTGGTTAATGGCATTAACTAGTCCAAGGCAATGGCTCTTCAAGTTGTGTTTCTTCTATCCTATCTTGTTGCCCCAACATATTCTTACCAAGAAAGATAAGCATACTTACATTTCCGTTTTCACACGCTTTCCATTGTAATTGTCTAAGTCTCATTTTTTGCTCTGCCCTCCCTTTTATCAGAAATTCCGAATAACTCTTTTCTAAAAGGTCTGCTGAACAACCAAAAAAGTCTGCCATTTCTTTATTGGTACAACCTAATGTTGCTAGTTTTTGTAATTGTGAAGTATCTATTTGATATTTTTTTGGTCTTGCCATATTCCTCATTTCCCTTTGAGTAAAGTATTTTAGTTCTTTATGGTCTTAAGCTTCATTCCATATTCATTAATGCCTTTTTTCTTTATATAATCATCACGAAAAACTAACTTGTTTTCTCTTTTGAATTTATTATAATTTACATAATGATGGTGCCTACCATATCGCCAAACAAGTTTTGTTACATCAGGGTGCAACTTCATTTGCATATTTGACTTGGGGATAGTTCCCTCTTTTGCATAAAATTCGTCTGTATTACCACCTTTCAATGTTTGTGTGTTTGCTTTTTCTTGTAAAAATACATTAAATTGAACTGTACACCACCCTTTTTTTAAAATTCTTAGTGATAAATCGGTATCCTCGTTATATCTTCCTCTCCATCTATCTGGTAAAGGCAAATCGTTTCTTATTAAATTACATGAATAGATTCTAGTATTTACAGTAAATGGTGTATATTGATGTCCCCATTTATCTATTACAAAAAAAGTATAATTTGGTCCTGCCATTCCTATATTTTTATATCGTAAAACAAAATCTTCCATTACTATAAATGGTGTTCCATCAGTACATTTTACTTCAATATTATTTTGCCATCTTCTAAAACATTTGATGTTATCGTCCATAACCCAATGCCATTTATAACCTCTATCTATTGAATGTTGCCAAATAAAATTACGAGCAGGTCCAGGTCCTTTTGATTTTTTATCGCCNAAATCGTCGCATGTATCGTATTGTTCTTGATAGGTCTTATCTAANACAANTATNTTTTTCTTATCTATAACCTTCGCATANTCNGAGTANTCTTGTTCTTCAACCACTATTGAATATGGTACATTCATTTCTTCTAAGGCNTTTGCTGTAAGCCTTGTATCTGCTCTGCCTTTTGATGGAATATAAATAGGAAACTGGTTAGCTTTCATAGTATTTGTCTTTGATTACATTTTTTTCTATAAATGGAAACCAAATATATTTTGTCTTTTCTGTGTAATCTTGTTTAATAAGCTGAAAAAATTTATCTACGGCTTCTTTATTCACAAAATTTACTGTTAATGAACGAAATGGCGATTGGTCTTCATGGTCAAAACTTGGCATATCTTGCCAATGTTCATCAGCATCTAACCATTCTCTTGAACTATGGTCTGGTTGAAATATTATTGTTTCTAATTCTTGTTGTTCAAAGCCTAATTCATCAATATTAAAATTTATTTCTTTCAATAAATCTATTTCAAGTTTAAGTAAATCATAATCCCACCCTGCATCTTCGGATAATCTATTATCGGCAATACGATATGCTCTAGCTTTTGCCTCAGATAAATCAGCAATAACAACTGGCACTGTTTTAAAACCTAATTTTTTGGCACCTAGTAATCTTGTATGCCCTACAATCACAACCATTTTATCATCTACAACTATTGGTTGCTGAAAGCCATATTCTGATAAAGAACTTGCAACTTTATCAATATCTTGGTTTTTTCTTGGGTTATTGTGATACGGAATAAGTTTTTCTATTTCTATTTCTTGAATATTCATAATTTACCTAATCTAATTGTTCAATAAATTTACTATTTGCATAATCATAATTTTTGTTTGTCGCTGTAACCCCTGATGGTTGTGTTAATAATGTTTGGTCAAAATGATATTTAACAGATTGAAAAAAATTCATGTAAGATTTTCTTTTATAACTACCTTCTGCATCTTTATCAGAAATATGTTTTGGCACATCTTCAAATCTTGCATTTTCTTTTATTCTTTTTTTTAAATTATTTTCTTTCAATTCTTTGCATATTTGCTTTATCTCAAAATAACTATTTTTTGCTTTTTTTCTTTTCATTTTATTCCTCAAATAATTGATATTGACCTTGCTCATTATGTACAACCTTTTGTTTTTTGCTATAAATAAGTTTAATTACATCTTTTTCTGTAAGCTCTAATGACCTAAGCCTTTGATATAACTTAACATTTTTGCCTTTTAAGTCTAACATTAAAGATTCATAAATACTATCCATTCTTTCTTGTTCCTCTGATGTTAAACCATTATCCAAAAACATTAATCATCTTCATCTTTAATATTATGAAATGCAGTATATGCACCTAAATATTGTATATATGACATAGGAAACAATATAAGTGGGTCATATTCTCCTAAAAGTTTTTCATCTATATTTTTTTCAAACCAAACTATAGCTTCATCTTTATCACAATTTAAATTTTTCATAGCAATATCAATGCATTTGTTTCTATCGTAAATAGCTATAAATTTACTTTTCATGTTTTTTTCTGTAAATCCAATAAATGCTTCTTCAAAATCATCTGATAAAACTTTCATATTATTCATATCCAACCCTCTAATTCAAATAAATCTATTGCTTGTTGTTTGGTAAAATGTCCTTCTTTAATTGCTCTTGAAACATCACCAGAATGTTGTCTCGCATATGTTTTTATAAAACTAGTATTTGTTTTATTTTCAATAGCTTCTTTAAACATCTTCAATCTCATGTCATAAGGTTCTAGTTTGGTATTAGATTTTTCTTTTTTAGGTTGGTCATCTAAATATTTTTTAGCTGATAACCAAAATGCAGGTTGTTTAGCAAATTGTTTATCTTCAATAGATTCATAATAATTATTATACATTATTGCTAAATCTTGTGGTTTTGTAATCCATTCTTCTTCTAATTTAAGAAAGTTCTTTTCTGCTATTCCCTTACTGACTTTATTATTAACCTTATCCCAAAATGTATTAAAATAAGCATTATAACTATTTTTAGATTTAGTGGTAGTGGTAGGGGTTAGGGTAGGGGGGTTTTGGCTAGGTTTTTTTGGTCGNCCACCTAATCTGCCATTTACTTTNGATGCCTCTATTCTTCTTGTAATAAATAAATATTCTTCTAATTGTCTTTCNTTTTGNTANTGGTCNTTTATTAAAATAAAAAACTCTTTAACTATTATATTACAAGATTGTTTTTCATCATCAGTTATNCAATTNGCAATCCTATAGATTGTCATNTTATCACTTGGNAAACCACAGCATCTTTTATTCCAGTTCCAACAAAGTAATCTTATATAAATACCAATCTGTTCATTGGTTAAATGTTGTGTTCCTGCAATAAAGTCTTCTGTGAATAAATACCAAGCTTTAAGTTTTTCTTTTGGTTTTGAATTTTCTTCTATATACATGATATGCTCCATTTTTTTTCATAAGTATCATAAAAGTTTGTAAATATAAACCTATTTATTATTTTTGGTTAATATCCCCAAACCTCTTTTCTTGCCTTACAAACTGTTTCTTCTTTCCATATCCAATTATCAGGGTTTGGAATTAAAGAGTTTTTTACATCTTCTTTGCTATTAATTTTAGATAAATAATTACCCATAACATTTAAAATATGTTCGCATATCTTCATAGGTTGTGAATAATCGTCTAGCGTCATTTCTCGATGCTCAGCGTCTTTTGTTTTCGTAGGTGTCTTGAGATACCAAAGTAATTGTTTTGCATTTGTAGCTCTTTGGTAAATAGATTGTTGCATGGCATGAGATATAGAAATCTGTAAAGGTAAATTTTTAGATGTTTTTAAATCTATAAAAAAATCTTCTTTTGTATTCTTATCTTCAAAATGAAAATCTGTATAACCAATAAAAGGTACACCCTCAATTTCAACTTCTACTTTCTTTTGGTAATCTAATAAATCCCATCTAAAAGCATATTGTTGAAATGTAGATGCACCTAATTCTAATAATGGTATAAGATTTGCCCTTTCATCATCTATCTTTGGGTCTGTTATTCTACTACAATTAGCATCATATTCAGCCACCATTTTTTCTGTGGCATCTTTAACAGACATTCCATTTAAAACCATATTTAAACCAGATTCAACAGCACTTCCTCTTTCTGCTGATGCACCACTAGGGAACTCATAGCCAAATATTCTTCGTAATGCCCATCTTTCCCTATAAAATGCAAACTCATTTAAATGACTAAATGATAAGGGCAGTAAACTCTTGCCCTCACCATCAAATTTTTTAAAGTGTTCAATCATATCTTATTTATCCACTCATTTAAGTGGTCACGATTTTGTTGAACTTGATTTTTTAAATCCATTAATTCGTCGTGAACATTACTAGTTCTGCCAAATCTGATTAAATAATCATTAATAGAAAAAATAAGTTTATCCATGATATTAATATCACTTAGATGTTTTGCAATGGCTTGTTCTTTTACTTCATCTACAGAAACATCATTATCTTCAATTAATCTATCTGACATTAGCTGTTCTCCTTGATAAGTGTATAAGAAGCAAACCTTTTGCCAGTTTTCTCACTAATTAGATTTTGTGTGATGATTGTTAAGCCACTTTTTCTCAAATCATAAATAATAGCACTCAATCTTGTAGCTCTAAATTTATGTATAGCTTCCCATGATGTTATTGGTAAACCTTTTTTTAGGTGGTTCAAAACCTCGTCTTTTTGGCTCATAATGCACTCCTTTCTATAAGTGTTTTGCCAGTTCTCTTTCATTAACCACCTTAGTTCGTAGGTCGTCTCTGAAAGCTCTAAAGGATTCAAATCTAATTTTAGATTGGTTCCTTTGTTTTAGGGTTCTCTCGTATCTATCAAGGAAATCCCTAAATTTTGTATCAGAATAAATTAAACCATTTAATTCTGTCATATTTTTATAATTGGCTTTTCGTGAATAGTAAATCGTTAATTCTGCAATTATCATTTTTTCTTCTTTTTTCATTAATTCAACTGCAGTATCTAAATCAGCAAATGTTAATCCTAGTTGTTCTTGCTGATGTGAAAGCTTATTGGGGTCAAACTCTATTGAATAAATATCAGACATCTTTTGATTTATCTTGTAAGTATTGAAGTTGTTCCTGCATTTTCTCAAAATCTCTTAAAGTAGCATTGAGTATCTGAGTAAGATTTTGAAGCTGATTTTTTATTAAATTATTTCTTTGATAAATCCAAAAAGTTTCGTTATCTAAATTTTCTTGTTTTATTTTTTCATAAGTCATTTATTCCATACTCCTTATATTTTTTATCTAATCTAGCAATTTGTTTTTTTACTAAATTAACTGGTGTTTTGCATTTTATCCAAAAATCTATTTTTTCTTGTCTATTGCTTTTGAATCTTGCCATCAATATTTTTTTATATTGTTCATTTAATGATTTATCTGCATGGACTTTGTTATGACAATCCCTGCATAATGGAAACAAATTATCAATTCTATTCAAACGATTATCTTTAACACCTCCCATGCCTTTTGGTATCAGGTGGTGTATATCAACAGCTTGTGCTTTATAACAAGACCAACAAATGGGAATATCGTTTTCGTGATACCCCCAAAAGTCGGCAAAGAGTTTTTTATAATTTTTTAAGGTTCTCATTGAAAGCACTTACAGCATTTCTAGTTAGTTCGCCAATGTCTTGAACAGAAAAATGCCCAGAACCCATAGAACGACCAACAACACCGGTTACAAATATATCAAGTCTTTGTGTATCGCTTTTACTCATACCATTATTTACTGGTTGTGGTGCAATATTATTTACAACATTACCAATTGGCTGTGGTCCATTGTTTTGACTATCAGGGTTTTTGATAACCTCAACATCTTTAATATTGGTATATTGATTACCATTAGCTGATGTTTTGGTATTGATAACTGTATAATTGATAGCATCACCAGTAACTGGCATGGGGTTCATATTTACACCCCTATAGTATAGTCTAGTGCCATCAATCAAATCAAAAGAATAATTAGGTACACCATCTTTTGTATTATCGTAAATTTTATCTATTATATTAGTCATATTATACTCCAAATATTATTATTTATTTAATACGTTGTAGCCTCGTCCCTCTAAGCAATTATTAATTAAATCTTGCCTAGTTTGTGCTTTAGGACTTAGCCATAACACCTTGAATCTTAACAAATTATATACTATTTTGCCTTGTTCTAAAACAAAATTTGTTTCATCTTCAACAAGACTTTTACAAGTATATAAGTCGTCGTGGTATCGGTTCATATCGCCTTTAATACTTGCCGATGATTTACCTCTACTATCTACTATTGGTGTTGTCGAACAACTGCTCAAGGCCACCAATATAGCCAGTAAAGGAATTACTTTATATTTATTCATTATATGCTCCTAAAATAACATCAATAAGAAATATACAAATCCGAATAAGATAAATATAAAAAGTGCTTCAAAAATATATACACCATAATTTTTTAAAAATTTTATCATAATATGCCCTTTATATTGATAACATTTGATATACGTCCCATGTTTCATAACGAACAGAATTTTCGCCATCATAACAAGGACCACATAATTGTTTGAATTTTGGTTTTTCGTGTAATTCTTTTCTTGGATTAGCATTGCTACGACCTTTGGCTTGATAACCTTTGCTAGTACAATAAAGAATAAAATCCATTTCATTATCAAATTTTATAGTGCCATTAATATTAAATTTCATTTTTTTTGCTCCAATTTTATTGATTTATTTTTCTCTCTATTTAAGTAAGAATTAAATATAGTTTTAACTTCTTCTTTAGTTTTAGTTGCTAATATCTTTTCTAAAACCATTAAATTTAAATTATATTTTATAGACTGATAAAGATTGAGTTCTGCTTTCTCTCCATTCTTTTCAAGTTCTTCTTTATTAAGTTCTCTAGTGTCTGTAAGGCATTGCATATATTCTTTTTCAACACCATAACTTCTAGCTACAGACATATTCAGAACCCTAACATTGTAGAGTTCTGAATTACCTATTCTTGTTGGTTTATCAATCATTATTACCTCCTCTCGTATGGTTTTCTAGTAAAATCCCTATGGATAAAATCTTTTAATACAAGATGTGTTGTGCCTTTAGTAACGTATTCTTTGGCATAATCTTTGAGGTTATCCGAGGGTGTAATATAATGTTGTTCTACATATCCGATAATATCTTTATATTTTTCATCAGTAGACCAGTAATCCTCTCTTGGGCAAAATCTATGGCAAAATAATTCTTTTTCTAATTTACCATCTTTAATAACATCTCTTACCTCAAGTTCGTATGGAACTACCCAATCGTCACATTCTTTTGCATTATCATCTAAAATATCTATGCCTAAGATATATGATTGCATTTCATATTCTTTTGTCGGTGGTAAAGCTGTAAATGTCGAACTGAAATGATTCTCTAAGAACTCTTTAAAATAAACATTATCGTATTTGTCTAGTTCTTCTTTTGCAATATCTCTAATTACGTAGGTTTCGCCACCTGCATATTTAAATCTATTACCTCTTGCTTCTAAGTCTTGGGTGTGAATTGTTATCTTCATAATATGCTCCTATTATTATTATTATTATTATTAACCTAGCCAGAGTATCAGGTTATGAGTTCAAGTAAACCATTAAATATTATTTTTTTAAACTTTCATATCTATTGTAATTTGTGAGAAACTATTAGGTGGTTGCGATATGCCATAAACCATACATCTNGCNANTGGNTTTGCAGNTTTTAAATCATTTCTGTATGTAACTGCATCTTTAAGATTTTCAAAAGCAACNTTTCCGTATTTACCTCTGCCTTTGAATATGGTTACAACATAATGTTTCACATGTTCTCTAAGATAATCTTCGTAATTATCAATATCTAATGTCTTTGTCATGTTATCCTCCTAAATAGAGAGTGCCCTTAGGCACCCTCTTTGATTAATTGTGATGTATGAAATACTGGGAATTTTCTGCCAGACATTTCAACCTTTNTAGAACCATCAGATTGCTCTTTAAATTCTTCNATTGGTCTNATTANNTTAGCGATTGCCTTTNNTCNNTGNNGGGATTTTGTAACCTAATTCAACAGCTTGTCTGAATGTTAGAAAACCACCTTTCAATCCAGTAGCTTCTAAAATATCAATATTTGAACCAGAATAAGGTTTTTTAGTCTTTTCATTATAATACATTTTATGCTCCATTAAATTATTATATAACCTAGAGTATCAGGTAGGTTATTGAAGTCAACCAATAATATAACTTGTTGCATATTTTTTTTTATTTTGGTAAATATTAAAGGCATTTAGTTTTCAGAGATATACAATATGCTCCAAATAATATTGTATTAGTAGGGGGTAGGCATGAGTTTATCCCCTACAACCAAAGAAGCAGACATACAAATCGCTTGTAACGATTATCTTACATTTCTATCAAATACATATACATTTAGGCATTTTCACGTACCAAACGAGGGAAAGAGGTCTATTTGGTTACATAATCGAATGAAACGAATGGGTTTGAAGTCTGGTTGCCCAGATATTATTATTGAATATCCAAAAGGCAAAATTTTATATATTGAATTAAAAACCAAAAAAGGTCGCTTATCTGATTCACAGAAATTGTGGGCTGTACAGTCTGAAAGTCTAGGAACACCACATTTTATCGTACAAGGGGGTTTGAATGAATGTATTGAACAAGTGAGAGGAATCGTTGAAAAATACATTCCTATGCGATGTTAAATTTAAATACCTTATTTCCTACCTTTCAATTTTAAAATCTTCTGTACAGCCCTTAAATCGCCCTTAATGGGCATCTTATATCTTCTGCGACCTTTCCTTTTCTTTAAAGGTCTTTTGTTTATAAGTTCAGAAATTGTTAAAGAAGTTGTAAAACCTATCATTTACCAACTTTTCTCATTGCTCTTGTATGTGCTTGACCAAAGGTTTTTCCATCTTCTAGGTCTTTTGCCATCTGTTTCATATGCTTCAATGAATGATGCCTAGCGTGTTTATTCATAGCTTTTTTCTGAGTTTTATTAAGCTTTGTTGTAAATTTTTTAATAGATTTTACTAGAACCATTTACTTTTTCTTCTTCATCTTCATTCTTTTGTTCTTTTTCTTCTTTTTCATTCCTTTTGAATGAGCACCTTTTCCAGTATGATATGGCATTATTTTTTTCCTTTCTTTTTCTTTTTACCTTTTTTTTGACTTTTTAGAATTGCTTCTTGAAGTGCTTTTGGTAATTTTTTTTGTTTTTGTGTTAGTGCCATGATAAACCCTTTCTTTTTTCGGTTGCAATGCTTTTTTCCAAAAATAATTGGCTATGCTTGTAAAGAAGTCATATAGCTTCATATAAAATTTTGTCATTTTTTTGTATCCGTTTTTTTATACTTGTCAAAACTTCTCAATCCAGAAATTCCTAGCATTCCAAATAAAAGAGGCATCATTACTGACATATCAGCTTGAGGTATGATTATTCCAAACCCTGCTAATATTGGACTAACCATATAATTAATTGCTAAAGATAAGCCACATATCCAACCTATTAATGGTCGCCATGACGATTGAAACCAATTCCCTTTTGCTTCTTCTTGATTTACCTTTATTTGCTCCATAGCCAATGCCTGGGCATGTTTCTCTGCCATGGTGGCTATCTCATGAGCAAGTTTGTTTTTGGTGTCTTTATCCTCAATAAACTTGCCTAATAATTTTGATGCAACTGGTAATAAACTAGCTATCATACACTTTTTCCTAACTTTTCAATTAGTCTTTCTGCTCTATTTGTTGTTTGCCTATACCACAAACTATCTTTCATCTCGGCTTGTGCAGCATTTATATCGTTATCTAATAAAGCTTGTTTGAATTTTTTAAATTTATTTAATCTTGGTAAACCTAATTGAAATACCATGTGAGTTACACATTCTTTAACATTTTCATCAACATTCATGCCCTCTGTGAACTTTTCCATATCACCAATTGCAACATTTAAATCTTTATCAAACCAAGCATCAACCTGTTCTTTTGAAACTTTTGTTCCTATTGGTTTTCCATAATAATCATCGTCCCATTCTGTAATCAAATGTCCTATCCCTGCAGTTGGGTAACCTTCACTGCATCGGTAAATTTCATATTTCAGACCTTCTTCTTGAGCAATATGTTCTTTCAATTCTTCTAAATTCATTATTTAACCCCATTCTTTGCCATATAAGCATTAGAACCCATATAGAAACCTACTATTGAACTGCCAGAAATATATAGCAAATTTGATACATCACTTAAAGCATTTACTCTTTCTATAGGAACAAAAAATAAAGCAACTGTAAATACTCCCATACCTATCAAAGTATATCTTGCCATTCTTAATTGTGCTAGATTTTTTCTTAATTTTGTTTCAGTTTCTTTAATTTCTTTGGCTCTTTGTAATTCTTCGTTTGTAATTTCATTATCGCCATCTAAATCATATTCATCTAATATTGAGCCTTTTTGTAATTTTTTTTGCATTAATACACCTTTATTTTGTCTGGGTTAACACTTGGAACTAATTTACAAATACATTTATATTTTTGTTTTCCCATATCAGTATCAAATTCTTGACCACTTAAATTTTCAGAATAAAATGTGCAATCTTTTACAGATTTAAAATAAATAGCACCATTTAAAGCACCATTCATATAACAAGCTAACATAAATGCAGTAATCAATCTTTTATGCTCCTCAAACTATCCATAACTTTATCAATATCTGGTTCTGTTCCATTTGGGTCGTAAACACATTTATATTTTTTTGGACACCAAGTTTCAATCATCATTGTAAAAGTCTTATTACCACCCTCATAAATACAAGCTTTTTTATTTGTATATTTTGAAGTTATTCTTTTCTTTAATCTACAAGTTGTATATTTTTTGAGGTCTGGATTTCTCCATTCTTTTTGTTGTCTTGAATAATCTCTAGGTTTGTATTCATAAACCAATTCAGATGCAAAAACTTTCAAACCCATTACAAGTAACAGTACCACTACACCTATGCCTAATAATGTTAATGCTACCCATTTGATTGCTTCAAAAACTTCTTCTCTTTGTTTTTTTGCTTCTAATTTAGCTTGTCTTTGTGCCTCTTTTGCTTGTTTTATTTTATCGGCTCTTTCCGAAAGAATTTGATTCCATGTACCATGCCCAAAGCGATTATCAATTAAAAGTTTTAACTCATATCGCTGTTCTTCTAAAAGCTTTCTATCTATAAAATCTGATGCTGTTGATTCGATACCAAACTGTTGAGCAATGCCCATGCCCTTGCCTTGCTTCTTATTCATTTGTTCTTCGCCTTCAAAGAACCCATCAATTTGCTTGGCTATATCTTTAATATCTTTTGCTGTACTGATGTTGCTTTTTATAAACTCTACTGATTTTTGTACTAGAGCAATACCAGTAAGAATTTCTGCAACTACCAAATTTACCTCACTAATAAACCTATAAGCATCACAATCGCTGTACCAGATGTACCAATCATTATATGCTCTAGCCTTTTGACCCTACTGAGTAATTCTATAAATCTTTCATCACTTACAGCTATATGTTTTTCTAATTTTAAATTTATGCTTTGTATTGATGGTTTAGACATTTATACCTCGTCTGGGAAATCATAAATAGGTGCATTTCCAGTTGTGTTTCCATCTTTATCTCTTGGCACATCAAATAATTTCATAAAATCAGCTAACTTAGTACAAGCATTTATTTTATCTTCTATTGTTTTTGTAGCAGTTCTAACATCTGTTCTATACTTAGTAATATTACTTGGAATAGCTGTATCTGTTTCAGATTTTCTTGTAATGTACCAATCGCTTACAGTAAGCAAACCATTAGCAGTTGATTTTGTTCTTTCTATCCAAATAGTTTTTAAACCTTTGTTTACAACTTGTTTTTTATTTTCATCTAAAATTGCTTTTCCATCATCATCAACAGCATCTTCATCTTCTAATTTTTTTTCAATGCCTTTTGCCCAGTAAAATGTATCATCATAATTTGTATCTTCATCTTTTTCTACAGTTACACCCCACTTTTTTAAATCATCAGCACTCCAAGCACTTGCCCAATTATAAGGGTGTGTATAAGTACCATCTGACCAAGACTTTCCAACTTTGAGGTATCTATCTTTATATTTATAAACCATTATTTTCTCCTATCTTGCATTAGCAAATTTAAATGTTTCTTCTGCAAATGCCATATAAATGTGTTTTTCACTATTTGCATTTTCATATACATCAGAACTTCGTAATTTAAATCCATTAGATAAAAAATCTATATCATATTCGGCTGTGTTTTCTGAAGAGGTGCCATTTGGAAATAATATATGCCCACCATCATCATTTATATCTTGCCTTAAAGAATCATGTAATCGCCAATCGGCACTTCTTTCAGAATTTTTGATTAAAACCCAAGCAGGTCTAAACCCAGTATAAACAAATGTACCATCATTATTTCCATTACCAGTATAACTACCAAATCTTGAAAAACCCTCAATCTCTGAAAAACAAAAAACTACATAATTATCTGAACTTTGATTGACTGCTACAGAAGTTGAAACTGTAAAAACAGAATCTGTTGGTTCTGTATTGTTAAATCGTGTTGTACTAGCAGAAGATGCTTCACTTGCTGATATTTGTGTTCTTTTTGTTGCTCCTATATCTTGATGGTATACTGTAAAATCTGATGAAGAATCTCTGCTTTTTATCAAAAACCACTCAGGCTTAGTACTTAATCCATGTCCAACTGTAGTATTTGAACCAGTTCCAGTAAAAAGTACAATACTAAATCCTGATATATTGTTCACTTGTACTATACTTAATGTAGCACCATCAAAGTTTGTTGAGCCAAAAGTTGTATTTGTATTTATTTGACCACCCATGCCAGAATGATTTTGGCAATAATAATATAAAGTTGCAACTCCACTAGCCACTGTTATTGTGGTTGTGTAAGCACTATCATCTTTTACAACACCAGTTGTATATTCTGAACCACCACCATGAGTTCCATCTGATGTTAATGAAAACCTAATTGGGTGTCCTTGTGCTGAACTATCTGACCAATCAAAAGTATATGTTCCACCCTCTTGTAAATCTAATGTGACTGCACTTTGAGCAAATGTTGCTGAATCTGCACTATTTCTAAATCTATATTTATTGCCACTATCTGAAACAACTACAACTTTATATGTTTTTGTTGGTGTTGTTCCTCCAGATTTCCAGTTCCAAGCAACAAAAGAAGCAGAACTTCTATTCTGCCCAAGATTACTGCCCAATGAAAATCCATCACTATCAAAAGACGTAACTCCTGCCGATTGTGTTGATTCTGCATCACTAGTATTTGTGAATAATCTTTTAGTGCTACCTCTACTTGAATCAAATAACCCATGATAATCTGTGGTGCTTCTTGATTTTATCCACAGCCAATCAGGCTGAAACCCAACTCCAGTTATTGATTGAGTTCCACCATTACCAGAATAAAGAACTTGATTAAAATAGTCATCTGCCTGACTTGATGATTCTGCACTTATATTATCTTTTGGTAAGTTAGCTGAACATACTGCTAAAAAACCTGATGGTGGTGCATAATAAAAATCACCAAAACCATTTGAATCTGTATTTCCTTGAGCAGTTTTATTTCCTGCAAAACTACTATCTTGACCATAATTTGCTACAAATACTCTAGTGCCACCACTTCCTGCTGCTTGTATACCTCCTGCTCTCCAACCACCTTTT
>FUFK010061906.1_pt1 | contig 41236 bp, 37 predicted proteins | sample 1021851 | NCBI WGS metagenome assembly FUFK01 (sample SAMEA51879418, study PRJEB19060) | metagenome
CCAGAGCGAGGAGCGCCCGAGCCGGCCAGCGACCCCAGCGAGCGAAACGGTCCCAGCGCGGCGCATCACCCGCGCCGGTGCCGGTCAGCCGATCCACCCCTGCATTGTCGCTGCCCATGCGGCGAGCCCCCCTGCCACTGCCGCGAAGGCATAGCCCAGCATACCGCGACCGCGCGCCTTGCGGCGGCGCCTTTCCCACATCAATTCGACCTTGGGCAGCGGCGGCGCTTCGGGGGCGCCACCCTTGGGGGGAAAGCGTTCCTCTATACGGCGGACAAGTTCGGGAATCCGCAGCAGCGTTCCGGTGTCTTCGCGGATGCGATCGGCGAGCGCGGCCTCAGGACCGAGTTCATCGCGGATCCAGCTGCGCACGTAGGGCGCACTGACATCCCACATGTTGATTGCGGGATCGAGCTGCGTTGCGATGCCTTCGACCATCACCATGGTTTTCTGCAGCAGCAGCAGGTGCGGCTGCGTCTGCATGTCGAAATCGCGGGTAATCGCGAACAGCCCATCGAGCATCTGTCCGACCGACAGCTCGCTGACCGGTTTGCCACGCATCGGTTCGCCCACCGCCCGCAGCGCTGTCGCGAACTCGTCGACATCGTGATAGCTGGGCACGTATTGCGCTTCGAAATGGATTTCGGCGACGCGTTTGTAATTGCCCGTCGTCAGCCCGTAGAGGATTTCCGCCAGCCACATACGCGCGCGGCGATCGATCCGCCCCATGATGCCGAAGTCGATCGCCGCGATCGTGCCGTCGGCTTTCACGAACAGGTTGCCCTGGTGCATGTCGGCGTGGAAAAAGCCCGCCGCGATCGCCTGCTTGAGGAAAGCGAGCACCAGCCGGCTGGCCAGTTCCGCCGTGTCGTGCCCTGCTGCGCGGATCGCCTCGGTGTTGCTGATCTTGATTCCGTCGATCCAGTCGACCGTCATCACGCGGCCGTTGGTCCGGTCCCAGTCGATCCCGGGGATTTCATAGCCAGCCGTGCCGACCATGTGCTGGGCCAGTTCGGAGGCGCTTGCCGCCTCGCGCCGCAAGTCGAGCTCGCGATTGGTCCAGCGCTTGAAATTGGCGATGATCAGACGGGGCCGCAACCGCGCGGCCTCGCCGCCGAAGCTCTCGAGATGCGCCGCTGCCCACTCATAGGTACTGATGTCGCGGGCGAACTGTTCGCGCACGCCGGGACGCAGCACCTTGACCGCGACCTGCCGGCCTTCGGTGGTAACCGCGCGGTGGACCTGCGCGATCGACGCCGCGCCGATTGGCACCGGGTCGAATTCGGCCCACAGCGCCTCGATCGGTTGCTCGAAACTGGCTTCGATGCTGGCCCGGATCTCGGCGAAATCCACCGGCGGCAGGTTGTCCTGCAGCATGAGCAGATTGCGGGCTGCCTCTTCTCCGACCAGATCGGGGCGGGTGGCGAGTGTCTGGCCCAGCTTGATCGCGGCGGGGCCGATGTCACGGAACGCTCCGGCGTAGTCGGGGGTGTCCGGTTGCCGGGTGCCGAAACGCGCAATGCGTGCCAGCCGCTTGATCGGTGCGGGCGTGTTGGGATCGCTTTCGATCCCCCGCAGCGCTCCGTGGCGCGCCAGCGTGCGCCCCCATTTGAGCAGGCGCCAGATATGCGTCGAGGGCCGTGCCACCCCTAGACCTTCCATCCCGAATGGATCGCGACGAGCCCGCCGAGGATCGGTTCGACGCGGGTGTTTTCGAAACCCGCCTCGCGGATCATGCGTTCGAAGCCGGGCATGTCGGGGAAGCGGCGGATCGATTCGACGAGATAGCGATAGCTGTCCTCGTCATTGGCAATCGCCTTGCCGATCTGAGGCACCAGCTTGTGCGAATAGAGGTCGTAGGCTTCCTTGAAACCGGGCCATTCGACAGTGCTGAATTCGAGGCAGAAGAAGCGCCCGCCATATTTCAGCACGCGATGCGCTTCCCTCAGCGCCCGGTCGATATGCGTGACATTCCTGATCCCGAACGCAATCGTGTAGGCATCGAAGATACGGCTCGAAAAGCTCAGTTCCTCGGCATTCTGGCGCGACCATACCAGCCCGTCGATCCCGCGCTCCATCGCGCGCTCGATCCCGACATCGAGCATGTCCTGGTTGATGTCCGAGACAGTGATGCTCGCGCCCTTTTCGGCCATGCGGAAAGCGATGTCGCCGGTGCCGCCCGCCATGTCGAGAATGGCTTCGCCCGCCTGCGGTTTGACGCATTTGACGAAGCGGTCCTTCCACAAGCGGTGCATGCCCACGCTCATCGCGTCGTTCATCACGTCGTATTTGGCGGCGACATTGGAAAAAACCTCGCCCACGCGGCCGGTCTTTTCCGCAGCATCGATATCTTCGTAGCCGAAGGAAACGGTTTCGCTCATGCGGGGGCCTTAGGGGGAATTGCGGCCGCGGCAAAGGCCTTGAATTAGCCCGTCATCCCAGCGAAAGCTGGGATCGCCCTCCGACAATAACCCCAACTTTCGCCGGGGTGACAAGATTTTCAGATGCCCGAGCTTCCCGAAGTCGAAACCACCGTCCGCGGGCTTGCCAGATTTCTCGAGGGCGAGCGGATCACCAGCGTACGGGTGAACCGGCTCGACATGCGGCGCCCCTTCCCGCCCGATCTGGTGCAGGCGCTGACCGGGGCGACCGTCTCGGCCCTGTCGCGCCGCGCGAAATACGGCATCCTCCATACCGACCGTGACCATGCGATGGTGTTCCATCTCGGCATGAGCGGGCGCTGGCGGATCGATCCCGAAGCAGCGGACAAGCACGATCATCTGGTGCTGGAGACCGAGGACCATGTCTTCGCGCTCAACGATCCGCGTCGTTTCGGCTCGGTCGACCTGCTGCTCGCCCCCGAACTCGATCTATGGCCGCCCTTTGCCGCGCTTGGCCCCGAACCGCTGGGCGCCGATTTGACCCCCGAGCATTTGCGCGAGGCGACGCGCGGCCGCAAGCAGGCGATCAAGCTGCTGCTGCTCGACCAGCGGATCGTGGCGGGCTTGGGCAATATCTATGTGTGCGAAGCGCTGTGGCAGGCGGGCATTCACCCGCGCAAGGCCGGCGGCAAGGTAACCATGCCGCAGCTCAGGCGGCTTGTCCCGGCAATCAAGGATGTGCTCACGCGCTCGATCGAAGACGGCGGCTCGACGCTGCGCGATTTCGCGCAGCCCGATGGCAATCTCGGCTATTTCGCTACCCGCTTCCATGTCTATGGCCGCGAAGGCGACGCCTGCCACCGCGATGACGGCGGGACCGTGCGGCGGATCGTGCAGGGCGGGCGCAGCACGTGGTTCTGCCCCCTGTGCCAGAAATAGCCGGTCAGGCGTCGACCAGCGCGTAATGCGGGGGCGGCGGCAGCCCTTCCATCTTCTCGCTGAGCAGCGGCCGGAAGCTGGGGCGGCTCTTCATCACCGAATACCAGTGCCGCGTCTGTTCGTGGCCCTTCCAGTCGATCCCGCCGAGGTAATCCGCCACCGACAATTGTGCTGCGCAGGCGAGATCGGCGAGGCCGAGCGTCGGCCCGGCAAGCCACTGGCGGGTATCCACCAACCAGTCGATATAGTCGAGATGTGCATGCGCGTTCTTCATCGCTTCACGCAGGACGCGCGAATCGGGCGGCTGGCGCAACACGAGCCGCTTCTTCATCCGTTCGTGCAGCAAGGGCCCTGAAACATCGGCATAGAGGTTCTCGTCGAACAGCGCGACGAGCCGGCGGATCTCGGCGCGTTGCAGCGCGGAACCGTTGATCATCGGGTTGCGCTCGACCGTTTCCTCGAGAAATTCGCAGATCGCCTGGCTGTCCGACAGGCTGACGCCGCGGCCCGCATCGTGCAGCACCGGCGTGCGTCCGGCCGGGTTCAGATGCCAGAATTCGTCGCGCCCTTCCCACGGGTGTTCGCGCACCAGTTCGTAGGCAATGTTCTTCTCGCCCATCAGCAGGCGCAGCTTGCGGCTGAATGGGCACAGGGGGAATTGGTAGAGCTGCCACATGGATTGATTGCCTTGCCACAAGCCCGGGGCATGCGTCCACTGGGCCGCGGTACTCTACGCATAAAATTGCGCGCATTCCGGCCGCGGCGAATGCTGTGCCGGAATGCCCGGCGAAGCGATCAGAGCCCCGCGGCGTCGAGCAGCATCAGGCAGGCAGGCATGACCTCGTCCAATTGCTCGGGAGTTTCGGCCAGCGCCGTGTGTTCGCGCATCACCAGCCCCATGATCGTCCTGCGATCCGCGCCGAGTTCGTCCATCAGCCGTGCAGTCGTGCGCACGAAGAATTCCTGTCCGCGCTCGGCCATCACGGGATAGCCGGCTGCCCCGTCCTCGCCCGCGCGCTGCGCCTTGTGGACCAGCCCGAAGGCGACCGAACAGCGCAGCGCGCCCGACTGTTCGAGCGTCAGATCGGGCAACGGAGCGGCCGGTGCGGCCGAGGCAACCTGCATGAAGGAAAGGGCGAGCGGTGCGAGAAGCATGGTCATGTCCTGCTTCTAGACCCGCACGGATGAACCGCAAGCTACTCCGGATGCCGATCGTCGCTTGTCTCGCCACTGCGCACGGTTAAGGTGGCGAAACGAAACTCAAAGGAGAGAGATGCGATGTTCAACCACATCATGATCGGCACCAACGATATCGAGAAATCCAAGGCGTTCTATGAAAAGGTGCTCAAGGTGATCGGTGTCGAAGGGGCGATGGACAACACGCTCGACAGCGGGATCAAGCGCGTCTTCTTCATGCATGGCGGCAATGTGCTGGCGCTGTCGCAGCCGATCGACGGCGAACCCGCGACCTGCGCCAATGGCATGACCATCGGCTTCAAATGCGATTCGCCCGAACAGGTGAAGGAACTGCACGATGCCGCGATCGCCGCGGGCGGCACCAGCATCGAAGACCCGCCGGGCCTGCGCGAAAGCGCGATGGGGGCGATGCACCTGTGCTATTTCCGCGATCTCGACGGACACAAGATCTGCGGCCTGCACCGCGCCGGGTGATCGCCGCACCGGGGGGATGCGCGGCCGAATCTCCGTCATCCCCCGCCTGCGCGTCCGAGCACGCGCAAATCTCAGCGTGAAAGTTCGAACACGGCAAATTCGGCGCGCGCATTGGCGCCCGTCCGGCCGATCGGTCCACGGCTGGCGAAATACCAGCCGCGTTCGATCGTCGCTGCCTTCCCACGCGCAAGATCGCGGAAATCGCTGATGGTGACGTGGTGGATGTTCTGCGTTTCGTACCAGCTTACCGGGATGCTGCGCGTCACCGGCATGCGCCCACCGAACATCAGTGCGGCGCGCGTGCGCCAGTGCGCGAAATTCGGGAAGCTGACGAAGGCCCGCGTGCCCACCCGCAGCAATTCGTCGAGCATGCGGTCGGGCCGCACCGCGGTCTGCAGCGTCTGGCTGAGTACCGCGTAATCGAACCCCTTGTCGGGATAGTCGCGCAGGTCGCGATCGGCGTCGCCCTGTACGACCGACAGGCCCTGTGCAACGCAGCGCTCGACACTGGCGCCATCGATTTCGATCCCGCGNACGTCGCACTGCTTTTCGCGCAGCGCCAGCATCAGCGCACCGTCACCGCAGCCGATATCGAGCACGCGGCTGCCAGGCGCGACATGGTCGGCGATCACGGCNAGNTCGGCGCGCAGGGTCAACCGAGAAAACCTTCCACGACCCGGTCGAGCGCGGGGACATCAAGGAGGAAGCTGTCATGGCCATGCGGGGCCGATAGTTCGACGAAACTGACCGCAGCACCCGCTGCATTGAGCGCGTGAACCACGTGCCGGCTTTCGGCCGTGGGATAGAGCCAGTCGCTGTCGAAGCTCACAAGGCAGAAGCGTGCCGTGGTGCCAGCGAAAGCATCTGCCAGCCGCCCGCCATGTTCTTCTGCCAGATCGAAATAATCCATCGCTCGGGTGATATAGAGGTAGCTGTTGGCATCGAAGCGGCGGCTGAACCCGCTGCCTTGGTAGCGCAAATAGCTTTCGACCTGGAAATCGGCGTCGAACCCGAATGTCTTGGCGCCTTTCGACCCATCGGGGCGATCCTGCAGATTGCGCCCGAACTTTGCGGTCAGCGCTTCTTCCGACAGGTATGTGATATGCGCTGCCATCCGCGCGACGGCGAGCCCGTTTTCGGGTGCCTCGCCGCCGTAGTAATCGCCGCCCTGCCAGCGCGGGTCGGCCATGATCGCCTGCCGCCCCAGTTCATGAAAGCCGATGTTCTGTGCCGAATGGCGGCTGGTCGAGGCAATCACCAGCACGCGCTCGGCGCGCTCGGGCCAGTTCGCCGCCAGGCTCAGCGCCTGCATCCCGCCCATCGATCCGCCGACCACCGCATGCAGCCGCGCAATCCCCAGCGTGTCGAGCAGGCCGACATGCGCGCGCACCATGTCGCGGATCGTGATGACCGGGAAGCGCATCGCATGCGGGTTGCCATCGCCCGCGTCGCTGGCCGGCCCGGTCGAGCCCATGCAGCTGCCGATCACATTGGCGCAGATGACGTGGAAGCGGTCGGTATCGATCGGCTTGCCCGGTCCCACCATGCGCTGCCACCAGCCGGGCTTGCCGGTCACCGGATGCGGCGAGGCGACATGCTGGTCGCCGGTCAGCGCGTGACACAGCAGAATGGCGTTCGATCGGTCCGCATCGAGCGTGCCATAGGTTTCGTAGGCAATCTCGACACGCGCCAGTTCGCCGCCGCCATCGAGCGGCAGGGCATGAGGCAGGACAAGGGTTTGCGAGGCGGTGGACACAATCGGACCTTGGACGGAAACAATCAAAGCCTGCCTCTAACCACAAGCCTGCCGCTTGTCGAAGGGCCGATATTCTTCCATGCGACAAAGCCGCTATGGCAGAGAACGATACACGCGCGGGAAAACCCGCGATGAAGCCCTGGATTGCGGGCATCCACGCCTATGTTCCGGGCAAGTCCACCGGCGCGGACGGGCGCAGGCTGACCAAGCTGTCCGCCAACGAAAACCCGCTGGGTTGCAGCGCCGCAGCGCTGGCGGCGCTGGCGCGCGATCACGCCCCCGCAGAATATCCCGATCCGGACGCCATCGCATTGCGCCGGGCGCTGGGCCGCGAACACGGCATCGATCCGGCGCGGATCGTCTGCGGCACCGGATCGGACGAATTGCTCAACCTTGCCGCGCAGGGATTTGCCGGGCCGGGCGACGAAGTGCTNTTCAGCCGNTACAGCTTCGCNGTCTACGATATTGCCGCACGCCGNTGCGGTGCGACACCGGTCGAAGTCGGNGATGCCGATTTCGGCGCCGATGTCGATGNGATGCTGGCTGCGGTGACCGATCGCACGCGGGTGGTCTTCCTCGCTAATCCGAACAATCCCACGGGCACGTACCTGCCNCGTAGCGAAATCGGGCGCCTGCACGCCGGCCTGCCCACCGACGTCCTGTTCGTGCTCGATCAGGCCTATGCCGAATATCTCGAACCCGAGGAGGCCGATGGCGGGTTCGCGCTTGCTGCTANTGCCGCAAACGTGCTGGTCACGCGGACCTTNTCCAAGATCTATGGCCTGGCAGGAGAGCGGATCGGCTGGGCGACGGGNGCCCCCGAGCTGATCGACGTTCTCAACCGCATCCGCGGCCCCTTCAATGTCACNGCAGGCGGACAGCGCGCTGCGATCGCCGCGGTAANCGACCACGGATTCGTTACCCGTTCGCGCGAGGCCAACCGCGAAGAGCGCAAGCGCTTTACACAGGCGATCGAAGCACTTGGCAATCACGGGCTGCGTGCGGTCCCGAGCAAGGCGAATTTCGTGCTGGTCCTGTTCGAAGGCGCGCTGCAAGCGGAAACCGCGCTGCACGCGATTGCCGAAGCGGGCTATGCAGTGCGTCATCTGCCGGGCCAGGGNCTGCCGCAGGCGCTGCGCATCACCATCGGCACAGCCAGCCAGATGGACGATATCGCCGGCGTGTTGCAGCGCCTGTGCGGGAACGCGNCATGACCATCCGCCGTGTCGCGATCATCGGCCTGGGACTGATCGGCGGGTCGATCGGCCTCGCAGTACGCGAAAACCTGCCCGACCTGACCACCACGGGCTGGGATGCCGANGGCGANGTCCGCGCGCAGGCGGCGGCNCGGGGCCTGGTCGATACGGTCGGGGAAACGCCGGCCGACGCCGTNCGCGATGCGGATCTCGTCATCCTGTGCGTGCCGGTGGGCGCGATGGCAGCCGCCGCGCAGGCGATTGCGGCGCATATCACGCCCGGCACCATCGTCAGCGACGTGGGCTCGTCGAAACGCAGCGTGTGCGAAGCGCTGGGCGCAGCCCTGCCCGAGGCCATCGTCATTCCCGCACATCCGGTTGCCGGGACCGAGAACAGCGGTCCGGATGCAGGCTTTGCCACGCTGTTCCGCCAGCGCTGGTGCATCGTGACGCCGGCCGAGGATACGCCGCAGACCGCGGTCGATGCGCTGGCGGATTTCTGGGTCGGGCTCGGCGCCACGGTCGAGGTCATGGATGCGCGGCACCATGATCTGGTGCTGGCGGTGACCAGCCACATTCCGCATCTGATCGCCTATACCATCGTCGGGACCGCATCCGACCTGGAAGAGGTCACCCGCGGCGAAGTGATCAAATATTCGGCGGGCGGGTTTCGCGATTTCACGCGTATCGCGGCCAGCAATCCGACGATGTGGCGCGATGTCTTCCTGTCGAACCGCGATGCCGTGCTCGAGGTGCTGGGACGGTTCACCGAGGATCTCAGCCTGCTCCAGCGGGCAATTCGCAACGGCGATGGGGATACGCTGTTCGACCTGTTCGACCGTACCCGCACCATCCGCCGGTCGATCATCGACGAAGGCCAGGATGATGCGCGCCCCGATTTCGGGCGCAAGGACCACTAAGCGCCGAAGCTCAGACGGCTGGATCCAGATCAGGCCGGCAACAGCGCTGCTTCGGAAATCACCATGGCGCTGATCGCACTGGCTGAGACGGGGCGACTGATAAGATAGCCCTGAAGATGGCTGCAGCCGAGGTCTTCGAGCATNTGGCGCTGCAACGGCGTTTCCACCCCTTCGGCCACTACGGACATCGAGAGCTGCGTGGCCAATCCGACCACCGCCTGGACGATTGCCTTCGCGGCCTTGGAATGGTCGAGTTCGGACACGAACGACTTGTCGATCTTCACCTTGTTGAAGCTGAACGACTGGAAGTAGCTCAGCGAGGAATAGCCGATGCCGAAGTCGTCGATCGAAATCCCGATCCCATGGCTCTTGAGTTCCTCCAGCTGCGAGAACGCTTCCGCCGCGTTCTGGATGACGAGGTTCTCGGTAATCTCGAACTGGAGACGGTGGGCGGGGAAACCCGTTTCCTCGACCACGCGCAGTACGGTATCGGTCAGCATTCCCGAATAGAACTGGCGCGGCGAGAGATTGACCGCCACCTTCAGTTTCTCCGGCCAGGCCAAACCGTCGATGCAGGCGCGGCGAAGGATCTGTTCGCCGAGTTCGTCGATCAGCCCGCAGTCCTCCGCAAGCGCGATGAAAATGTCGGGCGGGATTGCGCCGCGATCGGGTTCGCTCCACCGCGCGAGCGCCTCGACACTGGTTATCTCGCCCGTCGCAACGCAGACGATCGGCTGGTAGGCGATGTCGATCCGGCCTTCTTCGATCGCCGTGCGCAGGTCGCGCTCGAGCGTGCGGCGATCGCGCTCCGCGGCATCCATCTCGTCATCGAAGAAACACGGTTCGCCCTTCGCCTCGTTCTTGGCGCGGTACATGGCGAGGTCGGAGTTCTGCCGCAGCGATTCGACGCAGCGGCCATCATCGGGATAGAGGACCACTCCGATCGAAGCCCCGAGATGCGCGGTGATGCCCCGCGTCTTGATCGGTTGCCGGAGCCCGGCGATGATCATCTCCGCGCACCGCGCCGCGCGTTCCCGCAGCCGCTCGCCGGTCATCAGGCAGACGAATTCGTCGCCGCCGATGCGGGCGATCTGGGTGTTCTCGTCGGACAGGTCGGCAAGGCGGGCGCCGACCACCTTGAGCACTTCGTCCCCGGTCACATGGCCGAACTGGTCGTTCACCGATTTGAACCGGTCGAGGTCGATGTTCAAAATGGCGAAGCGGTGCTCCGCCTCGATCAGGCGTTCGATCTGGGCGAGCATGCTGCCGCGGTTCAGCAAGCCGGTCAGCGTATCGTAATTGGCCAGCCGCCAGCGNGCGGCCTCGGTCTTGCGCATGCTGGTGATGTCTTCGGACAATCCCAGCAGATACTGGTTGGGCCGGTCGGGACCATCGATCAGCACCCGCGTCGTCCTGATATGGACGCGCGTGGCATCATCGCGTTCGAATTCGGCTTCGGTCTGGCTCGTTCCCCCTTGGGTGATCACTTTCAAATCATTGTGTTCGAAGGTCTGGCCCGCTCCCGGGAACAGTTCCGCATCCGATTTTCCCTTCATCGACTCGGCGGAACGACCAATGACCTCTTCGGCCTTGCGATTGACCAGTAGGTAGCGGCGCGTGTCGGTGTCCTTGACGAACAGCATCGACGGCAAATTGGACACCACCGCGTCGAGGAACTGCTTGTTGCGGTCGCGTTCGGCGCGCAGTTTCATCTGGTCGGTCGTATCGCGAATGACTGCGGCGAACCCGCCCATGTCCTGGCTGCCCCATGGTGCCAAGGACAGTTCCACCGGGAAAACCGTGCCGTCGGCATGACGCGCTTCGAGTTCGACGAATGTCCCTACCAGGCGCGTCGGCCCCCCTTCTGCGGCTGCTTCGAAGCGTTCCTGGTGACCATGGTGAAACTTCTTCGGGATGATGGTCATGACATTGCGCCCGATGGCCTTGGCCGCGGGCAGTCCGAACATCTTCTCGGCGGCAGTATTCCAGTAGACGATCTCGGCGCGGTGGTTGGCGGCCATGACCGCATGCGGCGTGGCCGAAACGATCTTGGCGGCGATCTCGCCGCGCAATCGGCGCCCCCTCGCCTCGAGCAACTCGGATGCCAGTGTCGCGAGATCGCGCAACCGGTCGAGTTTCTCGATGGGGAAATCGGGATGCGGCACCGTATCGAGCGCACACAGGCTGCCGACACACTCGCCCGAGTCGAGCATCAGCGGCGCGCCGGCGTAGAACCGGAGCCTGGGATGTCCGGTGACCAGCGGGTTGGCGGCGAACTCTTCGGACTCGAGCGTATCCGCGATCAGCAGCGCCTCGCCGCGAGCCACCACCTGATCGCAAAAGGCGATATCGCGCGGCGTTTCCCCGACCTCGATCCCGTGCGAGGCCTTGAACCACTGGCGATCGGCATCGACCAGGCTGATCCCGGCATTGGGTACGCCCATGATTGAGGCCGTAACCCGCGCGAGTGCGTCGAACTCGCGCTCGGCCTCGGTGTCGAGCACGCCCAGCTCGCCCAGCGCAGCCAGGCGCAGTTGTTCCGGTTTCGGATTGGGGACGGACGGCGAATCCATCCGCTCGCGATAGACAGGAGAAGGTTGTCGACCCGTTTACAATAAGGCCGGATAGACGCGTATGCGCAATTTAGTGTTACAGAGACCACTCAATACCGTCATAAACGGCTGCACGGCATAGCCTTTTTCGCAAGATCGATAACGTTGCGCCGGGTGGCGTCCTCAGGGATTCAGCGTGTTGATCGCCTCGCGCACCCTGGTTTCCACCTCGGCCCGCGGCAAGCCCGGCGGGATCGGTTCGGCGAAGCGATAAGTGATCCGTCCGGGCTGCTTGTAGAGCCGGTGATAGACCGGCCCGCTGTCCACTGCGACCGGGACCACCGGCAGGCCGAGCATCTTGTACAGGCCGGCAAAGCCGGATTGCAGTTCACGCTTTTCGCCATGCGGCACCCGCGTCCCTTCGGGGAAAATCACCAGGGGGCGTCCATCCGCCGCGAGCGCCTTGGCCGAACGGATCATGGTCATCAGCGCGCGGGCCCCGGCATTGCGTTCCACCGGCACCAGCCCGAACGCCGCTGCCGCGCGCCCCCACAACGGGATGCTGAACAATTCCTGCTTGGCGAAGACGCTGGGGCAATCGAACAGCGCGGGCGTATCGATCGCCTCGAAAAAGCTTTCGTGCTTCATCGCATAGAGCACCGGTTCGGCCAGCGGCGCGCCTTCGAGCACGATCTCGCAGCCGAGCAGATGCGTGAGGCACCAGCGTTGCCACTGCGACCAGTTGCGCACCTGCCGGCGGAACGCTTCCACGCTGAACGGCAGAACCGCCAGCGATGCCGAGGTAATCAGCAGGCTCCCCAGATAGAAAGCGAAGTAGAAGGCAAGGTTNCGCAACAATCGCATAGGCGGATCAGTCTGGCAGACCTTGCGAAATCGCCGCNGCGAGCAGCTTGTTGTATTCGAGGAACAGCGTCGGCAGGTTNGGATGCGAGGGCACTGCGTCCTTCAGNACATCGATCTGCGGCGGCAGCGTNCCGGCGAATTCGGAGGCCGCCCGCGCCATGTGCCAGTCGGTGGTTACCAGGCGCACGCTCGTATAATCGTGTTCCTTGAGCCACTGCGCGGCCTCGCCCGCATTGCTGCGCGTATCGACGGCGAGATATCCGAGCTTGACGCAGCATTCCATTGTCCGGCGCGGAACGTCGAATTCGCTGGCGAATTCGGCCGGGGTCACTTCGGGATCGACGCCGGAAACGAACATCTGCTCGGCCAGCCCCTCGTCGACCACTTCCAGCCCGCGCGCGATGCGGCCCGGACCGCCGGTCAGCACGATAACGGCATCGGTGCGCTGCCCACTCACCGGCTTGGGCAGCGAGACGGCAAAGGCAAGGAAGCCGAACGCATAGACCAGCACAGCTGCAGCGAAGAGGCGGAGGATCACAGCATTTTCCTGAGCGAAGCGAGCACGGTAAACCGTGCTGTCAGCACCGCTAGAGCAACCGCCCCCACNGGGACAAGGGCCAAGACCAGCCAATCGCTGCCCTGCAGCCCCCCGCTGGATACGAGGCCCGAATCGAGCGCNGCGAACTGTGCCCCCATCAGCCACACGGCGGCCATCCCGATTACCAGACCCAGCGCGCCGCCGATCACGGCATCGGCCAGGATCGAACGTTGGAATATCCGCGCGATCTGCGCNTCGCTGCCGCCCAGCAGGTGCACGATCTCGATCGTGTCGCGATTGCCCCCCAGCGCATTGCGGGCGGCCAGCCACACGGCCGCCGCGCTGGTGAAGGCAAGCAGGCCGATCAGNCCGAACGCCATCCANCCNAGCGCCGACAGGGCATCGAGGACCGGCGCCAGCCACTGCGCCTGCGCATCGATCCGNGCAGCGGGTGCCGCATCCGCCAGCAGGCTGCGCAGCCGGTCCAGCGTGGCGGCATCGGCGCCGTCCCGCAGCCGCAGGTCGATCAGCGCGGGCAGCGGCACCGCCTGTTCCGGATCGTCAGTGCCCAGCCANGGTTCGAGCAAATCCGCAACGCTTTCGGGCGGGACGATCGCCAGNCCGGCGACCGCGGGGTCCTGGACCAGCAGGGTGGCCGCTGCATCGGCTTGCTGCGAGCGCGATTGCGGGTCGGGATCGACGATCTGCACGGTTGCGCTGCCCGCCAGTTCGCCGCGCGCCCGATCGGCGAGATTGGCGAGCGCAAGTCCGCCACCTGCGGCAAGCACCGTAAGGGCAACCATGATGGCGATCACCCACGGCATCGGCCCTCCCAGCCGCGCCTGGGGCAAGAGATGCGCGGCGCGGCGTCCGCGAAAAGGTGACAGTCCGCGCTCGGCAGCACCGGCAATAACGGGAGGCTTCTTCATTCCCCCGCCCCGATCCGGCGCGGGGGATAGCGCAATGCGCCGGTGGGGTCCGACAGCACCCCCTTGTCCAGACGCATGATCAGCGAATCGGGCACCTTGCTCAGCAAGTGCACGTCATGCGTTGCCACCACCACCGTGGTGCCAAGCCGGTTGAGCGCTTCGAACAGGCGGATCAGCTTGAGCGCCATTTCGGGATCGACGTTGCCGGTCGGCTCGTCCGCCACCAGCATGTCGGGCCGGCCGATGACCGCCCGCGCGATCGCCACGCGCTGCTGTTCCCCGCCCGACAGGGTTGCGGGGCGGGCATCGGCGCGATGCGCCAGGCCGACCCATTCGAGCATGTCGGCCACCGGGCCNTGCAAATCGGCCTCGCGCACGCCNGANACGCGCAAGGGCAAGGCGACGTTGTCGAAGGCGGAAAGGTGGTCGACCAGGCGGAAGTCCTGNAAGACCACGCCCATGCGGCGGCGATAGGCGGGCAGCCGTTCGCGGGGCAGGGTGATCACATCGGTGCCGAACATGCGGATCGCCCCGCGCGAAGGCCGCTGCGCAAGATAAAGCAGCCTCAGCAAGGACGTCTTGCCCGCACCGCTTGCACCGGTGAGGAAATAGAACCGCCCGGGAAACAGCGTGAAGGACACGTTGGACAGAATTTCGCGGTCGGTACCGTAGCGCAATCCGACATTGTCGAANCTGACGATCTCCTGCTCGGCCACGCTCATCGCGCAGCCCGGTCGATCGAGAAGAAAAAGGCGCCCATCATCGTCGGGCACAGCCTATAACCGCGCTTGCATGTGGAAAAAAGCGCCCATGGGGGTTTGCGAACAGTACAGTCGCTTGTCGGGATTCGCGCACCGGCCTAAGCCTTGGGTCACCATGATTATCGCCTGCCCAGCTTGCTCCACGCGCTATGTCGTGCCCGACAGTGCGATCGGGATCGACGGACGCACCGTCCGCTGCGCCAAATGCAAGCACAGCTGGTTCCAGGACGGGCCCGACGCGGACCGGCTGACGCNNGGCGACATGGGGCCCGTCTCGCGACCGGTACCGGCGGCTGCACCCGCTCCGCCGCCGCCCCCNCCCGCAGCGAGCGCGCCAGATACGCAGGAACAGCCGGATCCGGCAGCGAAACCCGGGTTCACCTTTGCCGAAACCCCGGACCGGCCCGTGCCGGCAGATGGTCCCGATTTCGACGAAACCGCCCCGCCCTATGGCGAAGTGCAGGATGACCTGCCCCCCGCGCCTGCCGCCGAAATCGATGAAGGCCCCTCGCGGTTCGAGCACGCGCCCCCGTTCCGCCCGCGGCGCAACATCGCCAAGCTGTGGACCTGGGCAGCGGCGATCTTCGCCGCCATCGCGCTCGCCACGATTGCCGCGGTCAATTACGTCGGCCTGCCCGAATGGGTACCGGTTTCGCGCCCGCTGTTCGGTGTTGCCGAACCCGATATGGAACTCGCCTTCCCGGTGGAGGAACAGGAACGCCGCACGCTGCCCAACGGGACCGAATTCTTCGGCGCGCGCATCATCGTCACCAATACCGCGCGCGAATCCCGCCCGATCCCTCCGATCCTGATCGTGCTGCGCGACCAGCGCGAACGGCAGGTGTACAGCTGGGTGGTCCAGCCGCCGCAATCGACGCTGGCCCCGGGCGAGGAACTGACCATCAACGAAGCGGTCACCGATGTGCCGAAATCGGCGGTGTTCGCGGATATCGGCTGGGCTCCGCGCTAACCGGCGCTACCATGCGATAAAGGTGCTTGCGGCAGCGCAGCCTCGCTGCTAGTGGCGCGCTCCTACCGGCGGGGGCCGTCCTTGTGATGGGCCTCCGATGCAGACTGTGTGCGGTCGTGGCGGAACTGGTAGACGCGCAACGTTGAGGTCGTTGTGGCCGCAAGGCCGTGGAAGTTCGAGTCTTCTCGACCGCACCAACAGTCCCGAAAGATTTCTCTCAGACNTGTTCGATCCTGCTGAGNGGCCACCAGGGCCCTTCGGGGCGTTCGGCCTTGTGCCGGCCGAGGTCGCGCAGCCGCGCCATGAAGGCGGGCTTGAACATTTCGTCGTCCTTGAAATTCTCGCCGACGTCGCTGGGGAAAGTGTCGTAGCGGTCGGCGCTGGTCAGCATGATCCGTCCGTAGGGATTGTTCAGGCGCAGGCCCGCAATGGCCCCGATCTCGCTTTCATTGACCAGCAGATCGTACCCGCGCTGGCCGTTCTTGAGCGGACCAGAGCTGGTGTTGAAAGCAGCATCGCGCTTGCGCACGGTGGGGCCGTTGCGCACGACATAGACCGTGGGCGCAGTATCTTCGTAATCCTGCGCGATCGCGGCCTGCGTCGCNCCGCCNGCCATNTTGGCCAGCGCATGGCCNTTCATCTGTTCGCGCACTTCNCNGTCGACCGCCNCCATCGCGCGGTCGAAGAAGACCGAACGGCGCACCCCGCCATCGTAGAGCGCCAGCGCTTCGCCATCGCTTCCCGCGACGCGCAGTTGCTGGTGGAACACCGGCATGGCGGAGGAGGCCATGGTCGCCGCCGCCAGCGCTTCCGCTGCCGCCGCGGCCGTGGGGGCGGCATTCACCAATTCCTTGATATCGGCATAGCGGAACACCCCGCGCTCGGCTTCGACGAAGCCGGCGAAAGCCTCGATGCTGGATTGCCCGATCGCCTCGATCAGCCGTTCGTCGCCGCCCGGCATGAGCGCTTCGATGATGCGCTGGCGCAGCCGCCGCGTGCCTGCCGCCGAACCGAACAGCGGAACGCCGATCAGCCCGGTGCGCCTAACCACATCGCTTTCCCGCTCCGGCGCGTAACCCCAGACGAGCCGGTCGAGCGCGAAGCGGCGCATATCCGGGGTCTGCTTCGGATCGAGCGCGACCATCAGCATCAGCGCCTGCAACGAGCCGGTGGAAATGCCGGTGATGACGCCCACGCCACCAAGGGCGAGTTCGTTGCCGCTGTTGCGACTGAGCGTGTCGAACAGCCCCGCACCGAAGGCGCCCCACTGGCCGCCGCCCGACAGCAGCAGCACGTCGCAATCGGGGCGACCGGCTTCATTGTGGCATTGCACCGCGTCGCGGATCGAACAGGACATGCGGTCGTCGAGCCTGCACACCGCGGNATCGGGGACGTCCGCCTGCACGTCGCGGATCAGGGGGCCGACATCGCCATCGGCAACGTGGGTGTAAAACCCGTCGATCTGGAACGTCAGCGGCCCGCGCCGAAACATCGTGAACGCGAAAAAGGCGAGCGCCGCAACGCCCAGCACCCCGGCGGCCACACCCCACAGGAAATTGTCCATCGATTCGTCCTCCCCCCAGCTGACAGGGCAGGACAATGCGCGCGAACCGCAGCGAATTCAATCAGCCGTGCGCGCCGAACTCGTTCGCGATGGCAGTCGAAATTCGCAGGCACAGTTCGTAGGCCTGTTCGATCGGATCGATGTGATCGCGCCGGATCGCGGCATAACCTTCGCCCTCGCCGCGCGGATATTCGCCCGGCTCGTTGAGCGCGAAATCGTCCTTGCGCGGGAAGCTGGTCGGAAAGGCGCGGCGCAATTGGGCAAGCGCATCGTCGATGCGCAGTGTGAAGACCATTTCCAGCACATCGGTGCGGCTGATGTCGTTGGCGCGGCTGAATGCCGGAACCGAGATCGCCTTGAGGAACATGTGCTGCAACAGCGCCAGGCGCACGGCCTGGAGCACGCCGATTGCCCGGCGCACGCTTTCGCGTTCGGGATGCGGATCGTCGTCGGGCACCAGNTCGAACAATCGGTGCAGCTTCAACGCNTCGACGCGCANGCGCGATGCCAGCCGGCGAAACACGCCATTGCGATCGTCCTTGATAAGATATTCGGCCAAGGCCTCGCAGGCGGCGCCCAGATGCTGTTCGGTCCCGCGATAGGGGCGGCTGGCCCAATAGGCGGAGTTGAACAGTTCGCCGAAGGCCGCAACCGTCTTGATGCTGGCCAGTGCATTCGACGCGCGCACCAGCCGCATGATCTGCCGGCCNCGCGGGCTTTCGGACAGGAGCGTACCGATCTCCTCGATATTGCTTTCCGCCGCGCTGCCGACCCCGGCGATGATGTTCACCGGATAGCCGAGCTGCTGCAGGATGGCGTTGTGCGGGATCGCCCGGATCTGCCGCAGGCTCATCTCGCGATCGGCAGACAGATCGCTTTGCCGGCGCGACTTGCGGCTGCCGGTCTGGTTGAGCAAGCCGAGGCCGAAGGCGGTGATCGCGCGGCTGTAGGTCCGGCTTTCCAAGTGATCGCGCTGGTGATCCTTGATCGCGCGATAGAAATCGAGACTGAGGTCGGTCCGCCGGTAGAAGGGATCGGTGGGGACATCGGCGTCGGTATGCGCCGGGCTGTTCGCGGCGATCTGCGTCAGCGTCGCCAGCGCGATATCGGGGGTGGCGAACAGCAGGTAGCCGTCGCCGCCCTGAAAGCTCGCTTCGGGTTCGAGCGTGATCCCCGCGCGGGCGAAGCGGCGCTGCGTCCAGGCGCTGAGGGCCCATTCGATGCGGTCTTCGAAGCCGGAAGGGTGCGCGCCGCGCCCCATCCCTTCGCCATGCGTGTTGAAAATCAGCGCGGCGACATCGCCGAGNCCGTTGGCATCCATTGCCTCGGCCAGCCGGCCCTGCAGCCGCTCGATCGCGAGGCTGGCAGGGATTTGGCCGACGAAGCGCCCGGCGTCGGAGAACCCGGTCTGGATCGCAATCCGGCCGCGGGTCTTGGCATAGGCGCGGTAGTCGGGCTCGGCCAGCAGCAGGTCGAGGAACCGCCCGCCGTGTTCAAGCGCGGTCTCGGTCTCGAACAGCGGGGAGACNTCGACCTTGTCGGCAATCCCGAACAGCTTGGCGAAATAGAGCGCGGCGAGCACGGTCGAGGGCTGTTCGCATTCGGCCACCAGCATGCGGATCGGCGCATCGGCATCCACATGCTTGAGGATCTGAGTCATCACCAGGAACTGCCGCACCGCGGTCGAGCTTTCGACTGCGAGGCTGGCGAAATTGGCGCTTTGCGGTTCGACCCCGGCCAGCAGTTCGCGCAAGGCGGCGATTGCGCCGCGGCTCGACAAGTCGATATCCGCCGCATCACCCAGCCTGGTGCGGATCGCATTGTGGAGCTGCTTGGCATTCACGCGGAAGTGAATCCAGCTCATCCCCAGCCCGTCGGCGCGCATCGCGGACACCAGCGTGCGCAGCGCAACCGCCCGTTCGGCCGCACAATCGCGCGCTTCGGTTTCCAGCCGGTCGATCAGCGGTTCGAGCGAAAGCAGCTTGTCGGCGTGGTCTGCGGTCAGCCGGTTGGCCGCTGCCGAAAGATCGGCGGGATCGGACAGATCGCCGGCAAATTCGTCGGCACTGGCGGCAGCATGTTCAGCGGCTCCGCGCAAACTGGCGATAAGCGGATGCGCTTCGTCGATCGCCGCGAGCGAGGCGGCATAGCGTTCGAGCCGCTGCGCCTTTTCCGACAGACGAAATGCAATCGAGGTGTACCACTTGATATCGGTCCGCCCGTCCATGTCATAGCCGACCCAGCTGGCGAAACGGAACGGAAGGGGTTGCAATTCGCACCAGCGCCCGGGAAATTCGGCCTGCGCCCGGTCGAGCACCGCACTCACCATCCGGTCACGCGCGTCCTGCGCATTGGCGAGCGCGGCCATCGCGCATTGGTGTTCGTAACGCAGCGTGATTTCCGGCGCCTCACCTGCGGCCCCGGGCCGANCGTCACCTCCGTTTGCGACTGCCTGCGCGACCGCTTCGCTTTGCTGCGGGGNCAGCAGGAAAGTCGGATGCGCGGTGAAAACCACGTGCATGTGCGGCTGTTCCCAGAACGCGCGATAGCTATCGAACGCCGCGCCGCTCGATGCGAGCGATGCGAGACGCTCGCCCGCGTCGGCCGGCGCCAGCAGGTTGCGCAGCCGATTGGCCCGCGCATCGAGCGATTGCGCTTCCAGCTCGTCGACCAGACCGCCCAGGTCCGCGATCCCCAACTCGCCGCTTTCGAGCTTGCGCGAAATATCCAGGGACAACTGGAACACCGGGTTGAACAGCGGCGTCTCGCGTGTCTGCCGGTGCAGGACGCGCAGGCGTTCGCTCAGGCTTGCCAGTGTCGGTTCGATATTCGTTTCGGCCATCATCTTTCCCTATGCCCCGCCTAGGCGGTGTTTGCGCGGTAAACGCGGCTGGCTGTCAAGCGCACCGCCGCGCCCCGCACGATGAATACGGATGCGGGCGCCACGAGTGCCCGATTACAACTCGCCTCTGGACTTGCCGCTTGCCACACGCCACCGCTCAGGCACAAATTAACCGCAAGCGGCAAGCTCCCGTAGGGGAGAAGCTGCGACAAGCGATCGGCCGGCGACGCAGAGGGGATATATGAGCGACTGGACCATCGGCATCATCGGCGGGTCGGGGCTTTATGCCATCGATGCGCTGGAGGATCCGCAATGGATTGCGGTACAGTCGCCCTGGGGCGATCCCTCCGACGAGATCCTGTGCGGCACCATCGGGCACGTTCGCGTGCGGTTCCTGCCGCGCCATGGACGCGGTCATCGCATCGCCCCCTCGACGCTCGATTCACGCGCCAATATCGATGCGCTCAAGCGCGCTGGCTGCACCGATATCCTCGCGGTCAGCGCGGTCGGTTCGCTGTCGGAAGAGCTGGCACCGGGCAGGTTCGTCACCGTCGACCAGTTCATCGACAACACCAAGGGTCGCCCATCGAGCTTTTTCGGGGACGGGTTCGTTGCGCATGTCTCCATGGCCGATCCGGTGTGCGACCGCCTGTCCAGACACGCTGCGAAAGCCGTCGCCGCAGCAGGGGGCGAATGCACCGAGGGCGCGACCTATCTCGCCATGGAGGGGCCGCAGTTTTCCACCCGCGCCGAAAGCCGGCTCTATCGCCATTGGGGCGCCGAAGTGATCGGCATGACCGGAATGCCCGAGGCCCGGCTGGCCCGCGAAGCGGAGCTGCCCTATGCTCTGCTGGCGATGGTGACCGATTACGATTGCTGGCGTGACGAGACCGAAGCGGTCGATGTCGGTCAGGTCCTCGACCGGATGCAGGACAATGCCCGGCTGGCGCGCGAAACGATCGAGGCGTTCTGCAAGGCCCTGCCGCGAAAACGCACGCCATCGCCCATCGACCATGCACTGGACAATGCCGTGGTGACCGCGCCCGAGGCCCGCGACAAGGCGCTGATGACCAGGCTTGATGCCGTCGCCGGCCGCGTGATCCGCCAGCAATGAACGAAGCCTACGACCTCCTTGTTATCGGCGGCGGGATCAACGGCGCAGGCATTGCCCGCGATGCGGCGGGCCGCGGCCTGCGGGTCCTGCTGGTCGAGAAGGACGATCTGGCCTCGCATACCTCCTCGGCCAGCACCAAGCTGGTCCATGGCGGGCTGCGCTATCTTGAGAATTACGAATTTCGNCTCGTTGCCGAAAGCCTCCGCGAACGCGAAGTGCTGCTGCGCAACGCCCCGCACATCATCTGGCCGCTGCGCTTCGTCATGCCGCATGAACCGAGCATGCGGCCCAAGTGGATGCTNTGGCTGGGCCTCGCGCTATACGACCGCATCGGCGGACGGATGAGCCTGCCCAAGAGCAAGCGCGTCAAGCTGCGCGTGGCCCCGCACCGCACGATCCTGCAGGACCGGCTGACCAGCGGTTTCGAATATTCGGACTGCTGGGTCGAAGACGCGCGGTTGGTCGTGCTGACCGCACGCGACGCNGAGGAACGCGGCGCGGAGATATGCGTGCGCACCGAATGCACCGCGCTGGAGCGAAGCGCGGATGGCTGGAGCGCGACGCTGCGGAGTGCTGCTGGCGAACGATCCGTGACGGCGCGCGCAGTGATCAATGCGGCGGGTCCGTTCGTCGACCGGGTGGCCAAGATCGCACTGGGGGCCGGCACACCGGCGCATCTGCGGCTGGTCAAGGGCAGCCACATCATCGTGTCGCGGCGGTTTTCGGGCGAGCATGCCTATATCTTCCAGCAACCCGACGGGCGCATCATTTTCGCGATCCCCTATGAGCGCGACTACACGCTGATCGGCACGACCGACCTGCTATATGAGGGCGATCTCGACGCCGTCACGATCGCGCCCGAGGAGACCCGCTATCTGTGCGAAGCGGCCTCGCGCTATTTCACCAGCGCGGTGACGGAAGAGGAAATCGTGTCCTCCTATGCTGGCGTGCGCCCGCTGTACGAAGACGATGCCGCAAGCAATTCGACCGTGACCCGCGACTACGTGTTCGAACTCGACACGCAGGACGGCGCGCCCATCCTGTCGGTCTATGGCGGCAAGATCACCACCTACCGCAAGCTGGCCGAACATGCGCTGGAAAAGCTGGGCGAGGTGATGCCGCTGCCGGGGCGCGACTGGACCGCCCATGCGCCGCTTCCGGGCGGCGACATGCCCGATGCCGATTTCGCCGGTTTCCTGTGGGAGGCGGGTGAACGCTATGCCTGGATACCGCCCGAAATGCTGCTGCGGCTGGCGCGCGCCTATGGCACGCGGATCGACCGTGTGCTGGGCGGGGCAACTGCGCTGGCCGATCTCGGCCGGCACTTCGGCGGTACGCTGTACGAGGCTGAGCTGCGCTACCTCGTCGATCACGAATATGCGCGCACCGCGCAGGATGTGCTGTGGCGGCGCAGCAAGCTGGGTCTGCACCTGCCTGACGAAGCACAGCAGGCGGTCGCCGACTGGTTTGCCGCGCGCGACTGACACGACGCTACGGAACCAGCGCGCTCCGCAAAGCTTGAAAGGGATACACCGCAGGTCCAATGGGCCTGCTTTATCCCTCCTTCTGTCCGGAGTCGTATGGCCCTGCACGATCCTGCCCGCCTGTCCCCCATTTCCCGCCAAGCGCTCCGCGAGGCCTACCGCGCGGAAGAGAACGCCTGCGTCGCCGAGCGCATGGCACAAGCCAGCGNGGCGAGCGCCAAGCACGAAGAAGCCGCCGAGATCGCCACCCGGCTGATCGAGGAGGCGCGCAAGCGCAAGGCCAGCGGGATCGATGCCTTCCTGCATCAGTATGGCCTCGCCACCGAGGAAGGCGTGGCGCTGATGTGTCTCGCCGAAGCGCTGCTGCGGGTGCCCGATGCGGCGACCGCCGACGCGCTGATCCGCGACAAGATCGGCGATATCGACTGGGCCGAACACATGGGCGAAAGCTCATCCACCTTCGTCAACGCCGCGACCTTCTCGCTGATGCTGACGGGCGAAGTGCTCGAACGTCCCGAGGAAGCGCAGAAGGGCATGGGCAAGACGCTCAAGCGCGCGGTCAACCGACTGGGCGAACCCGTGATCCGCACCGCGACGCTGCAGGCCATGCGCATCCTCGGCGGACAGTTCGTCTATGGCCGCACGATCAATGAATCGCTCAAGCGCGCGGCCCCCGAACGCGCGCGCGGGCTGACGCACAGCTTCGACATGCTTGGCGAAGCCGCGATGAGCTTCGCCGATGCCGAACGCTACCGGGTGAATTACCACGAAGCGATCGAACGCCTGGTGCGCGAATCGACCGGCGACGTGCGGACCGCCCCGGGCATCTCGGTGAAGCTGTCCGCGCTGCATCCGAAATACACTTTCCTGCATGCCGATCTGGCGATCGCCGACCTGTTGCCGATCGTGCGCGATCTCGCGACCGCTGCGCGCGATGCGAATATCCATTTCACCATCGATGCCGAAGAAGCCGACCGGCTCGANCTGTCNATGGATCTGATCGAGGCGCTCGCACGCGACGACAGCCTGTTCACACGGCCCGACGGCAGCCGCTGGGAAGGGTTCGGGCTGGCCATCCAGGCCTATCAGAAACGCGGCGTGCCGATGGTCGAATGGACCGCGCGGCTGGCCCGCAAATACGACCGCAAGTTCTTCGTCCGGCTGGTCAANGGCGCCTATTGGGATACCGAGATCAAGCTCAGCCATGTTGGCGGGTTCAAGGATTTCCCCGTCTTCACCCGCAAGCTGGCCACCGACGTGAGCTATCTCGCCTGCGCGGAGAAGATGCTGGCCGCAGACGATGCCATCTATCCCGCCTTTGCCACGCATAACGCCTACACCATCGGNGCGATCAAGGCGCTGGCGGGCGGCAAGCCACTCGAATTCCAGCGCCTTCATGGCATGGGCGAGGANATCTACGGCGCGCTCGCGCAGATGGAAGGCAACGACCGCACCAATGTGCGGATCTATGCCCCCACCGGCACGCACAAGGACTTGCTGGCCTATCTGGTCCGGCGGCTGCTCGAAAACGGCGCGAACAGCTCTTTCGTCAACCGCATGGCGGATGCCGAAGTGCCCGCTTCCGATCTGGCGACCGATCCGGTNGCCGACATGGCGCAGCTCGATCCCTATCGCAATCCNACCATTCCGCTGCCGGAAGACATCTTCCCGGGCCGCAAGAATTCGGCCGGGATCGACCTGTCCGATCCGCTGGTGCTCGAACCGCTGCAGGAACGCCTCGCCGCNCTCGAGANCCGGCACTGGACGGCAGAGCCGACCTTCATGTCGGGTGCCGATGCCGAAATCGCCCCGATCAACAAGCCGCACGACCTGTCGGCCGAAGTCGGCACGCGCCGCGANACNCTCGATTTCGAAGTCGAGGAAGCGATCACGCGCGCCGAAGCGATCCAGCCGGGCTGGGANCGGCTNGGCGGCGAGAAACGCGCGGTGCTGCTCGAAGCGGCGGCCGATCTGTTCGAGGAACATACCGACGAATTCCTCAGCCTGTGCCAGCGCGAGGCGGGCAAGACGCTGATGGACGCAGTGCTCGAGCTGCGCGAAGCGGTCGATTTCCTGCGCTTCTACGCCAATGAGGCGCGGCGCCAGTTTACCGGCCCGATCCCGCTGCCCGGGCCAACGGGCGAAGAAAACCGGCTCAGCCTGCATGGCCGCGGCGTGTTCGCCTGCATCAGCCCGTGGAATTTCCCGCTGGCGATCTTCATCGGGACACCCGCCGCTGCGCTCGCCGCGGGCAATACGGTCGTCGCCAAGCCGGCCGAGCAGACGCCGCTGATCGCGGCGCTGGCGGTGCGCCTGTGCCACCAGGCGGGCATCCCCGAAGAGGCTTTCCAACTACTGCCGGGTGCGGGCGAAGTGGGTGAGATGATCACTTCCGATCCGCGCATTGCGGGCGTCGCCTTTACCGGATCGACGCAGACTGCGCAGGCGATCAACCGCGGCCTCGCCGCGCGCGAGGGCCCGATCGCCACGCTAATCGCCGAAACCGGCGGACAGAACGCGATGATCGTCGATTCGACCGCGCTGCCCGAGCAGGTGACCCGCGACGTCGTCGCCAGCGCGTTCCAGAGCGCGGGCCAGCGCTGCTCGGCGCTGCGTGTGCTCTATATTCAGGACGACGTTTACGACGAGATGCTGAAGATGATCCGCGGCGGCTTCGAGGCGCTGACGATCGGCAATCCAGAGCACCTGGCCACCGATGTCGGCCCGGTGATCGACATGGACGCCAAATCCTCGCTCGAACGGCACGTCGCCCGGCGCAAGAAGGGCGGTTTCCCCGTATGGCGCCGCCGCCTTCATCGCGGTGCCAATGCCGGGTGCTTCGTTGCGCCGACGATCGTGGAAATGGATTCGATTCTCGACCTCAAACGCGAGAACTTCGGCCCCATCCTCCATGTCGTACGTTACCGCGCCGCCGATCTCGGCCGCGTGGTCGAGGATATCAACGCGACCGGCTACGGGCTGACCATGGGGCTTCACAGCCGCAATGACGACACGCGCGCCTTTGTTGAGGCGCGCGCCAAGGTCGGCAATTTCTATGTCAACCGCAACCAGATCGGTGCCGTGGTCGAAAGCCAGCCGTTCGGCGGCGAAGGCTTGTCGGGCACCGGCCCCAAGGCGGGCGGGCCGCACTACGTCGCGCGGTTCGCAACCGAACGCGTGGTGTGCATCGACACGACCGCAGCCGGCGGCAACGCCACGCTACTGGCGAGCTAAAGGGCGGATAAGATTCCCGGGCCGCTTGCCCCAGTGGCGCGGCTCGGGAATCGTTCTCCCATGGCGATTCTTTCCGACAAGTGGATCCGCGACAAGGCGCAGAACGAGGGCATGATCGAGCCCTTCGTCGAGGCGCAGCGCCGCGAAGGGGTGATCAGTTACGGGCTGTCGAGCTATGGCTACGACGCGCGCGTCGCGCCCGAGTTCAAGATCTTCACCAATGTGAACAGCGCGGTGGTCGATCCGAAGAANTTCGACGGCGACAGCCTGGTCGACCGCGAAACCGACATCTGCGTGATCCCGCCCAACAGCTTCGCGCTGGCACGGACGGTCGAATATTTCCGCGTGCCCGAAGACGTGCTGGTGATCTGCCTCGGCAAGAGCACCTATGCACGCTGCGGGATCATCGTGAACGTCACCCCGCTCGAACCCGGCTGGGAAGGCCATGTGACGCTGGAATTTTCCAACACCACCCCGCTGCCGGCGAAAATCTACGCCAATGAAGGCGCGTGCCAGTTCCTGTTCCTGCAGGGCAACGAGCGCTGCGAAACAAGCTACCGTGACCGCGCGGGCAAATACATGGGTCAGCGCGGCGTGACGCTGCCGCGGCTGTGACCGCGATCGGATGAGCGTTTCGCGCTTTCCCTTCTGGCGCGTCGCTCCGGGCGAGCGCGAGGGCGAATACGTCCTGCCGGTCATGCCGCCTGCCACGGTTGGGCCCGAAGGCGCACCGCATGTGATGGGCGGGGTCGCACTGGCGGCAGCGGTCGACGCGCTCGAACTGGCGAGCGGGCAGACGCTGCTGTGGTCGAACATCCAGTTCCTCGCCCCGACCACGCATGCGGAGGAACTGGTCGTTTCCTGCGAGCAGTGCGGCGGCGGCCAGTCGGTGGGCCAATGGCAGGCGGAAATTCGCAGCAACGGCCGGCTGACCCACCGCGTCAGCGCGGCGCTGGGTGCGCGCGAGCCGAGCGAGCAGCGCATCTTCGCCGCAATGCCCGACGTCCCGTCCCCCGCTGAATGCGAAAGCGGCGATCGCAGCTGGGGCGTGCCCGGCACGCTGGGCGATCAGCTCGAGACCCGCGTGGCGTTGCAGGACGACGCGCGCGGCATCCAGGCGCTGTGGTCGCGTTCGCAGGCGGGCTTTCCCGTGAACTCGGGCTGGCTGGCGATCGTCTCGGACTTCTTCCTTGGCGCGCATCACGCCGCGCGCGGCGGCTCCAGCCTCGACGATACCTATCGCCATATCCAGTCGGCGGACGATGGCTGGGTGCTTTCGGTGACCGAGCTTGCCGCCTTCGATCGCGGCGTGGTTCACGGCAGTGCCCGGCACTTCGCTGAAGACGGGCGCTTGCTGGCCATTTCGAGCCAGTCGGGCGTCCTCCCGCGCATTCCGCGCACGCCGTAACGTCTTTGACTCTCCTGCCCGCCACGCGCATTCAGGCGGCAAAGGAGACTGACATGGCCGACACCGAATTCGACATCATCGTCTATGGCGCCACCGGGTACACCGGGCGTCTCGTCGCCGAGCATTTCGTGCGCGAATATGGCAATGCCGCCAATGCCCCGAAATGGGCAATGGCGGGGCGCAGCATGGACAAGCTCGAAGCGGTCCGTGACGAAATCGGCGCACCGGCGAGCACGCCGCTGGTCGTGGCCGACGCTGACGATCCCGCCAGCCTCGACACCATGTGCGCGCGAACCAAGGTCGTCCTCAGCACGGTCGGGCCCTACCAGCTCTATGGCGACGCACTGGTCGCTGCCTGCGTAAAGAGCGGGACGGACTACGCCGACCTGTGCGGCGAGCCGGGCTGGATGCGCGAACAGATCGACCTGCATCACGAGGCAGCCAAGAACAGTGGGTCGCGGATCTGTTTCTCGAGCGGGTTCGATTCGATACCCTTCGATCTCGGCGTGCTGATGCTGCAGCAGGAGGCGGTGAAGCGCCACGGTTCGCCCGCTCCGCGCGTCAAGGGCCGCGTCCGCGCGATGCAGGGGACCTTTTCGGGCGGCACTGCGGCCAGCCTCACCGCAACGATGAAGAACGCGGCCAGGAACCCCGGGATCATCAAGGTNCTCAACGATCCCTTCGGCCTGACNCCGGGTTTCACCGGCCCCGATCAACCTTCGGGCATGATGCCGCACTACGAGGACGAACTGGGCAAATGGGCCGCGCCGTTCATTATGGCGACGATCAACACCAAGAACGTCCACCGCACCAATTTCCTGCGCGGCCATCCCTATGGCGAAGACTTCCGCTATGACGAGATGATGCTGACCAGCCCCGGCGAGGCCGGCAAGGCTGCGGCCGACGCGGTCGTCTCGATGCTCAAGAACCCGTTCGGTGCCAAGCCCCCCAAGCCGGGCGANGGCCCGACCAAGGAGGAGCGGGAGAACGGCTTCTACGATGTCCTGTTCGTGGGCGAATGGGANGACGGCNAGCGGCTGCACTATGCCGTGAAGGGCAAGTACGACCCGGGATACGGTTCGACCAGCCGGATGCTGGCGGAAACCGGCATGGGCCTGCTCGAAAGCGATGCCGAAGGCGGGGTCGGTACTCCGGGCTCGTTCCTCGGCGAAGCGCTGGTCACGCGGCTGCAGGAACGTGCCGAACTGACCTTCGCCGTCGAACAGTANGCACGGCAGAACCGATNCGGTNACCGCCAANGCTGGCCATGGCGGTCACCGAAAACCCGGGTGGGCGGACCGGTTCAGAAACTNGCGCGCAGGCTGGCGCTGAAATTGCGCCCGGCCAGCGGGACGAAATCCTTGGTGAAGCTGGTGTGGCGGCGGCCCGAGACGTCGAAAATGTTGTCCGCCTTGAGCAACAGGGTGACCGAATTGGNCCCCCGCAACGGGCGCCACGCGATCGATGCGTTGACGAAGGTGTAGCCGTCGGTCGCGGTTTCNAACGGCGCGATGTCGTTCTGNTCGTCATACCATTCGACCTCGCCGCGCACGTCGAAGTCACCCGTCGACGCCTTGAGCGCGGCGGCCAGGTGCAACGGCGGAATCCGCGGGACGAAGGTATCGTCGTCGAGCTTGGCGTGGACGTATTCGCCCAGCAGTTCGGTCCCCAGCGTGAAGTTGTCCGTCTCGAGCAGATCGAAGGCCACTTCGCCCTCGATCCCGGAATAGGTCGCATCCTGCTGCAGGAAGACGAAGACCGGCAGGTCGTCCTCTTCGGCGCCNGTCTGCGACAGGTAGATGAAGTCGTCGAACCAGGTGCGGTACGCCGCGAGGCTGAACGTCGCGCCGGCGAGGCTCCCGCGGGCGAACAGTTCGGCGCCCCAGGCCTTTTCCTGCTTCAGGTTGGGATCGCCGATCTCGAATGCCTGCGTCGCGATATGCGGCCCGTTCGAGAACAGTTCCTCGGCGGCGGGCGCGCGTGCCACCCGTGACAGGTTGATACCGGTACGGATGGCAGGCGTCGCTTCGTAGGACAGCCCCACCGCGCCCGAGAAGGTGTCGAAATCGCGCGTAATGCCGAGCGTATTGGCTTCGGTATGCGTGTTTTCGTAGCGCAGCGAGCCCTCGACCTGCAGCGGTCCGGTGCCATATTCCTGCAAGGCGAACANGGCGAACTGGTCCGTCCGGTTCGGCGCGACGAAGGCCTCGGCCCCGATCGCTTCGAAATCGCGGAAATAATACTGCATGCCGATCGAACCGCGCCACGGGCCGCTGTCGTTCTGGATCAGCTCGGCGCGGGCCTCGATCCCCTGCACATCGAACACCGTACCGATTTCGTCGCCCTCGAATTCGGTATGCGTATAGTCGGAATAGCCGGCGCGCAGGCGCAGNCGTTCGAACAGGCCTTCGCCGAGATAGATGTCGCCGCGCAGATCCGCGCGGTACTGGCGCAGGCCGATGCTTACGGCTTCTTCGCCCTCTTCCTCTTCGGCGCCGTGGTCTTCGTCATGCTCCTCGCCTTCTTCCTCGCCGTGATGGTGGCCCGCACCGGGGCGACCCGGCACGCCGTATTGGGTATCGTAAACCCCGAAGGAGAACCCAAGGCTGCTGTCGTTCCTGAAGAACGCGAGCCCGGCGTTCGCAGTCCATGTCTCGGTGCCGGTGTTGGGAACGAAANCGCGCTGGTCGGCGGCTTCGCGCAATTCTTCGGCTTCTTCGAGATTGCCTTCCTCGGTCTCTTCGGCAGCATCGGCCAGCAGGTCGGCGCGCAGCGCAGGCGCGACGGTATAGCCGGGGANTTCGAGATCGTCGGTCTCGCGCCANGANCCATCGGCATGGAANACGAAGCCGCTATTGCCNAGCCGCATATCGACCGATCCNCCGATTTCACGCTGGTCGGCGGCGGTGTCGCCGCCGGCAAGGAAGTCGAAATGCACGCTTTCGCTCGGCAGCCGCAGCGGGATCCGCTTGTCGATGACGTTNACCGCGCCGCCGATCGCCTGGCTGCCGAACAGCAGGACTGCGGGGCCGCGCAGCACCTCGATCCGTTCGGCGGTCAGCGGATCGATCGAGACCGCGTGATCGTCNGAGGTGTTCGAGGCATCGATCGCNCCGATTCCGTCGATCAGCACCTTGACCCGTTCACCGGAAAAACCGCGCAGGATGGGGCGCGATGCCCCGGGCGCGAACCCGCTTGCCGATACGCCCGGCTGGCTGTCGAGNACGTCGCCGATCTGGCCCGCGAGATTGCGCTGCAATTCCTCNCCCTCGACCACGTCGGTCCCGGCGAGCAGATCGAGATCGCGTATCCCCTGCGCGCTGACGACGATCTGGCCCTGATAGTTGATCCGCCGGTCGTGAAGATCGTCGGTCAAAGGGGGATTTTCGGCGTCCTGTGCGGGAACTGCCGGTTCCGCGGACTGGGCGTAGGCCTGACTGCCCACGACCAATGCCGCGAGCGAGACGGTGGAGCCGACGAGACGAAGCGAGCTAGCAAGACGATACAACATATCGTGGCTGTTAGCGCGCTCAGCCTGTGGCGCAACCTCTTTTTGGCCCGACCGCCTTGCCGCTCGACGAATTGGCCCGGCAAAGCGACCAACGACCGCACGCGCCGCAGGGCGCGCAGGCCTTTCATCGGCCAACAGATATCCGGATTATCGAGGAAAATGGAGCGGGCGAGGCGATTCGAACGCCCGACCCCAACCTTGGCAAGGTTGTGCTCTACCCCTGAGCTACGCCCGCTCACTGGCGCTACCGGAACTGGGTGGTCCCGGTGGGGAGGCGGCCAACTAGCAGCGGCCTTTGAGTCTCGCAAGCCGAAAATTGCAGATTTTTTGCGACCCTTGCGAGCGTGCCGGCGCTCCTTCACATTGCCGCGCGAATGCCCACATGGGGCATACCGGAATTTTCAGATGAAAGGTGGACTTACGTGGCGAGCATGGGGCTGAGCATTGACGAACAGAAAGCGGTCGAGCGCTTCAAGACCGACGTCGTCGAACCGTCGATGTCGAAGCTCGTCATCCTCGATTTCCACGCCGAGTGGTGCGGCCCCTGCAAGGCGCTGGCACCGATGCTCGAAAAGGTCGCGGCCGAATATGCCGACAAGGGCGTGGTGCTGAAGAAGGTCGATGTCGACGCGGAAAAGTTCATCGCCGCGCAGTTCCAGGTGCAGTCGATCCCGACGGTCTATGCGATGTTCCAGGGCCAGCCGGTGGCCGATCTTACCAATGCGCGCAGCGAATCGCAGCTCAAGCAGACGCTCGACCAGATCCTCGCCCAGCTGCCGCTCGACGGCGGCTGCGACAATGGCGCGGCAGGCGGTCAACAGCAGCAGGACGTCTCGCAATTCGTCACCATGGCCGAACAGGTCCTGGCCGAAGGCGACGCCGAACGCGCAGCAGGTGTTTTCGGACAGGTGGTGCAGATGGCGCCCGACAATGCCGCGGCGCATGCCGGGCTGGTCCGCGCGCTCGTGCAGGCAGGCCATGTCGAACAGGCGCAGGCGGCGCTGAGCGCGGCCGAAGCCAATCCGGCGGTGGCTGCCGATCCACAGATCGAACAGGCGAAAACCGCGCTCGAACTGGCCGGCAACAAGGTCGATGACGGGCAACTCGCCGCGCTCAGGCAGCAGGCCGAAGGCGGCGATATGCAGGCGCGCTACGATTACGCCGAGGCCGCCTTCGCTGCGGGCGATCGCGATGCCGCAGCCGACGAACTGCTCGCGATGGTCGAAACCGACCGCGAATGGAACGAGGGCGCAGCGCGCGCCAAATTGCTGCAGATCTTCGAAGCTGTCGGTCTCGAGGATCCGTGGGTGGTAGCGGCCCGGCGGCGCCTCTCGCGCCTGTTGTTCGGATAGGGCGGCCGTTGAGCCAGCGTCTTTCCATCTTCCCGCTTGCGGGGGCGATCCTCTTCCCGGGGTTGCAACTGCCCCTGCATGTGTTCGAGCCGCGCTACCGCGAGCTGATCGGCAGTGCTTTGGCCAAGGACCGGCTGATCGGGATCATCCAGCCCCAGAAGCCGAGCGATCGCGCACCGCTCTATACGGTCGGCTGCGTCGGCCGGATCGGCGATGTCGAGGCTTTGGAAGACGGACGCTACAACATCGTGCTCGACGGCGAATCGCGGTTTCGCGTGCTCCGCGAACTCGAGGTGGCGACCGCCTTCAGGCAGGTCGAAGCCGAAATGATCGAGGATCCGCCCGGACAGACGCTGTCGACGGTCGAACGCGCCGGCTTCGAATTCGAAGCGCGGCGGTTCGCCGACATGCAGGGCTATTCGGTCGACTGGGATTCGGTCGATCAGCTCGATGACGAAACGCTGATCAACGGCGTTGCGCAGATCGCGCCCTTCGACTCGGCTTCCAAGCAGGCGCTGCTCGAAGCGCCCGACCTGCGCAAGCGTTGCGACCTGATGATCCAGCTGATGCAGTTCTTCGCCTTGCGCGACGACGGCGACGAGATCGTCACGCTGCAATAGCGCGCGGCGCGGGCCAGGCCGCCCTAGCCGAAGAAGCTGCCGCGCAGCCCATCGATGACATATTGCGCCGCCAGCGCGGCCAGCAGCACGCCGAGAACGCGCGTGATCGCGGCTTCGACCTTGTCGCCGAACAGCCGCATGATCGGCCCTGCGGCGATCAGCGCGGCCATGGTGATCAGGATGACCGCCACCAGCGCGCCGAGCACGATGAGGTTCTGCTCGATCCCCTGCGCCTCGTTCATCAGCAGCATGATCGCTGCAATCGCCCCGGGCCCGGCCAGCATGGGAATGGCCATGGGAAAGACCGACACGTCTTCGACCTCGGGCGTCGCGGCCACCTTCTCGGCCCGTTCCTCGCGCCGCTGGGTGCGCTTTTCGAAAACCATCTCGAAGGCGATCCAGAACAGCATCAGGCCGCCGGCGATGCGGAAGCTGTCGAGTTCGATATGCAACGCCCCGAGCAAGTCCTCGCCGAACAGCGCGAAGACCAGCAGGATGACCAGCGCGATCCCCGATGCGCGGATCGCCATGTTGCGGCGCTGGGCCGCCGAGGCACCCTTGGTCAATCCGGCATAGATCGGCGCGCAGCCCGGCGGGTCGATGACGACGAACAGGGTGATGAATGCGGACAGGAACAGGGCGGTCATGCTACTCCTCCACCGGCACCGCGACGCTGCCCGCCATGGCATCGACCATGCGGCCATCGCGGTGCAGCATCAGTTTCCAGTGACGCGACAGATCGGGTGCGACCACGAAGGTCAGGAACAGGCTGCTGTCGCCGCTGACCTGGTCGAAATAGGTGCCGCCATCGACCGGTCGCGACTGCGTGGCCTGTTCGCGCAGCTCCGCCGCCAGACCGCGTGCCGGGCATTCGGCGACGTCGGTGCCGACGAATTCCGGCGCCGCGCGCGGGGTATCTTGCGCGATGCGCTGATGCAGCGTCCAGCGGTAGTCGCCATCCGGGCGGCGTTGCCATACCGTGGTGAACTCGCCCTGCGCGCCATCCGGATGCTGCCAGGCCCCGCGGGTGACCGCCAGCGACCCGTCGCAGCTCGACCAGATGTGATGCGGCTGCCATTGCAGCGCCGCTGCGGGATCGGCGCGGCCTTGCAGCCAGTCGCGTGCTGCCACCGGCTCGGGCACGAACAGCACCGCGTCGCCGGCGGAGAAATCACGGAAGGCGGACCATTGCCCGTCTTCCTGAGCCGCGCGGGCAAGTTCCAGTTCGGCGGCCACCACCTTGGAAGGATTGGCAGCCGGCGTCAGCAGCCGCGCATAGCGATCGCGCGAACCGGGCCCGGCGGTGCAGGCGGCAAGCGCCAGCGCCAGCAGGGCGATGGCGAGCCTCACAGCGCGCCTTCGGGCAGGTCGAGCGCTTCGTTGCGATAGGCGGCGACCAGCGTGTTGCGCAGCAGCACCGCGATCGTCATCGGCCCGACACCGCCGGGCACCGGGGTAATCGCGGCGGCAACGCCCTGCGCGCCCGCATAGTCGACATCGCCGACCAGTCGGCCCTTGTCCGCGCCGGGTTCTGCCGGCAGGCGGTTGATCCCGACATCGATCACCGTCGCTTGCGGCTTGAGCCATTCCGCCTTGACCATTTCGGCGCGGCCCACTGCGGCCACGACGATGTCGGCGCGCCTCACCACTGCGGGCAGATCCTTGGTGCGGCTATGCGCGATGGTCACCGTGGCATTGGCGTCGAGCAGCAGCTGCGCCATCGGCTTGCCGACGATGTTCGACCGGCCGATCACCACCGCCTCGAGCCCCGAGAGATCGCCCAGCCGGTCGGTCAGCAGCATCATGCAGCCGAGCGGCGTGCAGGGGACGAAACCGTTCTGGCCGACCGCCAGTCGCCCGGCGTTGGTGACGTGGAAGCCATCGACGTCCTTGTCGGGACTGATAGCGGCGATCACCGCCTGTTCGTCGAGGTGGCCGGGCAATGGCAGCTGGACGAGGATGCCGTCGACCGCCGGATCGGCGTTGAGGCGTTCGACCAGCGCGAGCAGTTCGGCTTCGCCGGCATCCGCCGGCAGGCGATGCTCGAAGCTCTCCATGTTCGCAGCCACGGTAGCCTTGTGCTTGCTGCGCACGTAGACCTGGCTGGCCGGGTCCTCGCCCACCAGCACCACCGCGAGCCCCGCCTTGCGCCCCGCCGCCTGTTCGAACTGCGCCGCCTGCCGGCCGACGCGCTCGCGCAGCTTGGCGGCGAACGCCTTCCCGTCGATGACCTGCGCGGCCATCAGCCGTAGATCACATTGCCGAGGACGATCAGGACGATGTTGAGCAGGATGATCAGCACCAGCGGCGAGAAATCGATCGCGCCCGTATTGGGCAGCAGGTTGCGGATCGGCCCCAGCACCGGTTCGAGCAGGCGGTTGATCGCCATGTAGAAGCCCGCGAGGAAATCGTTCGACCGGTTGACCACGTTGAAGGCGAACAACAGGCCGATGATGAACTGGATGATGATGAGCATCACCAGCACGTTGGTGAGCATGGAGATGATCTGGTAGATCGTGCTGAGCGCCTGCATGTGGTGGTGCGTTCCCTTGAAGCTGTCCTGTTGCGCGTCCTACAAGCGCGCCGCGCCGCGCGCCACCCCCGACCGACCGATTACCGCCCCTTGGCGACCAGCGTGCCCGCGCCGCGCGCGGTGAAGAACTCGAGCAGCATCGCATGCGGGACGCGCCCGTCGAGCACCACCGCCGCCTCGCAGCCCGATTCCACTGCCTGGACGCAGGTTTCGAGCTTGGGGATCATCCCGCCCGAGATCGTCCCGTCGTCGCGCAGCCGGCGGATGTCGGCGGGCGTGAGGTCGGTCAGCAGGCCGCCCTGCTTGTCGAGCACACCCGCGACATCGGTCAGCAGCAGCAGCCGCGCCGCGCCCAGCGCCGCCGCCAGCGCGCCCGCCATGGTGTCGGCGTTGATGTTGTAGGTATGCCCGTCCTCGCCCACGCCGATCGGCGCGACCACGGGGATCATGCCCGCGCCGGTCGCGGTCTCGATGATCGTGGTGTCGACCTTCGAGGGTTCGCCGACGAAGCCCAGGTCGAGCACTTTCTCGATATTGCTGTCGGGGTCCTTGTGCGTGCGCTGTAGCTTGGTCGCGGTGACGAGCCCGCCATCCTTGCCCGAGATGCCGATCGCCTTGCCCCCGGCGCGCGCGATCGAGCCGACGATCGCCTTGTTGATCGCGCCCGACAGCACCATTTCGGCGACCTCGGCGGTCTGCTTGTCGGTCACGCGCAGGCCGTCGACGAAGGTGGTCTCGACGCCGAGCTTTTCCAGCATCGCGCCGATCTGCGGGCCGCCGCCATGGACCACCACGGGGTTGATCCCCACCGCGCGCAGCAGCACCACGTCTTCGGCGAATTCGCGCGCCGCGCGCTCGTCGCCCATGGCATTGCCGCCGTATTTCACGACGAAGCTGCGCCCGGCATAGCGCTGGAAGTAGGGCAGCGCCTCGATCAGCGTTTCGGCCTTGGCGTGGATATCGGGTCTGGTGGTCATCGGCGGCGAAATAGCGATGCTGCGCGCCCGAGGCAAAGGTTTGTGCGTCCGCGCCCGCGGCGCCGCCTGCATGAACGCCGGCTAAACCTGCGATAAACCGCCGATGAACCGGCTCGTTTCGCCAATCGGAGCGCACGGATGGGCGCATTTGCGGGGGCCGGCGGCGTGGCTGCGGCGTATCCCCAGTCCCGATAACGAGAATGGGATACGCATCATGACCAAGTTCACTGCCCTTGCCGCCGCCCTCATCGCCGCCACCGGCGCCACCGCCGCCAGCGCGCAGGTTGCCGGTCCTGTGACCGGCCCTGTGACTGGCCCCGTCACCGGAACGGTCGATACGGCTGCCGAAGCGCGCGTCGATACGGGCCCCACAACCGACCCGGTGATCGATAACACCACCACCGCCGCCGACCGCGCGCTGATGACCGCCGAGGAACGCGCGCAGGCGGCCGAAGACCGGCTCGACGACCCTGTCGCGGTCGATGGCGACCTCGAGACCGATACCGATGCCGAGCTCGACACGCCCGGCGCGGATGCGGAGGTCGACGCCGACACCGATACCGAGCTCGACACTGAGCTCGACACGCAGCCCGAGCTGTAAGCCACAGGCCGACCGGCCGCGCGGGGCACCCCCTCCCTGCCCCGCGCGGCCGCCCCGGGGGCGGCAGGCGATCGTGCCGCCCCCTTGCGTTTCCGCGGTGCGGCCCTCCGCCCGCAGCCGTGTTGGACTCTTGTAGGTTTCCCCCTCGGCCAGTCTGATGACATGGACCGCATGGACCACGGTCCAAACGCAAAAACCGCGCGTAGCCGNAGATGGNCCCGTNCGGGCTGGCTGGGGCGAGGGAGAGGGGCGNNAGGCATGGCCCCGCGATAGCCGCTGNGCCCCCGCGTAGGAAAGCGCGCGCAGCGGNCGGCCGNGCGGCAACGCTTCCCTTTCGCCGCGTGCGGGCTAGGGTCGCGCAATGACCCGNACNCAGATCCTGNCCGCCCTGATNGCCGCCGCTCCGCTNGCNGGNTGCGCCATGCCCGCCCCGNNAAGCGCACCGCCATCCGCCGCNNCCCCGCAAGANGCGTTCTGGCAGGCGCTGTCGAGCCATTGCGGCAAGGCCTATGCGGGCGGCCTCGCCAGCGANGATGCGCGCGATGCGGACTGGGCGGGCAAACGCATGGTGGCGCATTGGGCCGCATGCGACGAAGCCCGCGTGGCGATCGCCTTCCATGTCGCAGACCCGGAGGCCCCCGCCGGTTGGAACCGCAGCCGGACCTGGATCGTGACGCGCGAGGGTGAAGGCGCAGCCACGCGCTTCACGCTCAAGCACGACCACCGCCATGCCGATGGCGAGGCCGATGCGGTGACCTTCTATGGCGGCACCAGTACCGACGCGGGCACAGCGCGGGCGCAGGACTTCCCGGTCGACGGCGAAAGCGTGGCGCTGTTCACGCGCGAGGGGCTGGACGCCTCGCTGACCAATGTCTGGCGGGTTGAGGTCGACCCGGCAGCGCAGGCAGATGCGCATTTCGTCTACCAGCTTACCCGGCGGAACGATCCGACACGGCTGTTCCGCGTGGAATTCGACGCGAGCACGCCGCCCGCCGCCTGGGGCTGGTAGGACGCAGACCGCTTCGCCGCGCGCAGCGATGCCCCGCCCCGCACCGGCGGGCGGGACCGCCGCCCGTTATTCGGCCGGGACTTCCGCGTCCTCTTCGGGGACATTGGTCATCGGCGTGTCGGGCGTGTCGACCTCGACCGCATCGGGCTGCTGCTCGGCCACGATCAGCTCGCCGCCGCCCTCGTCGGTGGCATCGACTTCATAAGTGGTGTCTTCGGACTCGGCGCAGGCGGCAAGCGCCAGCGCGGCGGCCAGCGGAAGGGCGAAATTTGCAAGACGGGTGGTCATCGGCAGGTCTCCTGTAAGCGGAAGGTTGCTCGGGCCCGATGCTTGCACTCCCGCCGCCGCGAAGCAAGGCCCGCGCGCGGAGGCGTGTGCACGCAGGCGAGCACGATTGCACCCGCGGGGNGCGGGGCTATCCTTGCGCGTCATGGGCAGGATCACGCGCTTCAAACCGAAACGGCGAACGCGCACAGGCAGGCGCACGGTCCGGCCCGCGCGTTTCAAGCCGCGGCAGCCGACCTGGCGCGAGGCATGGGTCTCGATGCGCCCGCTGCTGCTGCTGATCGCGCTGGCGACGCTGGCCTATGTCTTCGCGCTGCCCGGCGTCCTTCCCGCCCCCGGCTGGCTGTCGAGCGAGCCGCAGGTGATCGAGGGGCGCTTCACCCGCTGCGGGCGCGGCCGCGGTTACTACTGCGTGGTCGATGGCGACACGTTCAAGCTGGGCGAGCGCAGCGTGCGCGTGGTCGGGATCGACACGGCGGAGAAGGATGCCGGATGCCCGGCGGAGGCGGTGCAGGCCGAGGCCTCGACCCGCGCGCTGCAAGGCTGGCTCAATCGCGGCCCCTTCCGCATGACGCATCGGCTGGACGAACCCACCGACCGCTATGGCCGCGGTTTGCGCACCGTCTTCCGCCTGCGCCCCGACGGCAGCGAGGACCGGCTGGCGGATTTCATGCGCCGCGAGGGCGGCGCGCGGGGTTATTGGGGTGGGGGCAGAGGGGAGTGGTGTTGAGGGCGCCGCGAACAGTCAAGAGCGAATTAACCTATTTGGAATGTCAAGAAGAACTTGACTCTCCATGGGATGTGTATAAATGCGCTCTCAGGCATAGCCTACGAGGTCCCTAGAGGGCTGGCAAAGGGTCGCAGAGATGCGGCCCTTTTGTTATTCCGCCTTGCGGTTTACGAGGTCGAAACAGCTATACTTGATGCCGAGCGCTGGTCTCTCATCGGCCCTCAGTTCACAATCAATCAAGCGATTTGCGTCCTGGAATTCCTTGAAAGGACGGTACGGCTCATAGCCATTGCGGCACATTGGATAGAGGTAAAGATCGGCCAACTGGACCATCGGTGATGACTTGTACTTAAGTCGGAACTCTCGAAGCGTTTCTTTTAGTTCCGGCTGACTGAGAGGACGATATTTTGCGTCCCCACCTCCAGCGAAGGGCATACCCTCCGCGCGCAACTCCTCGTAGTATTGTCGCAGTTTCGTGTCAGAATCCTTGTCGGCGCGCTCTGCGTAAATGCGAAGTTTTCTGGTGTCCGATCTTGCTCGTTTCACCGCTCGCTCGACGATAACAGAGAAGGCTGTTTTACAAAGGGACCACCTCTCCCGCCCATATTTTTCAAAGTAACGTTGATTGTAGCCCGGCCTATCGATGGTACATGCAAGGCCCAGCACGGGAACCGACGCGAGCATTTTTCCAAGGCTTTTGTAAAAGTGATCTTGGTCGTCGCTGCTTAGGTTTTTAAGCCATTCAAAGTCGCCGGTCTTAAATCGAATATTCTCGGAATGCAGCGGGTAATCGATACTCCACTCTTCACAAAAGGCGGCACGGAGGTCACGTGCTTGTTGCTCGTTCTCACTTCGAACCAAGACGCCTCCCAAACCGAACCAATCCCGTTTCGGCGGGTTCTGGAGCTTCTTTCGATCAGGACTCCGAGTTCCCGAGTCATCGACGTAAAATATGAGTTCGTTCATCAGGAAAACTCGGCGCGGGGCCAGCTACTGGGCTTTACTCCGCCGCCTGCGCTCCCGCTACGTCACCAAACAGTCCCGGTCCGTCGTCCTGCGCGGCGCCTTCCTCGTTCGCGGCCTTGGCCTTGTTGCGGCTGTCGAAGCTCGACCAGACGGTATTCCAGTCGCCGGTGGTGGCGCCCTTCGAATATTCGGTGGCGCGCTGTTCGAAGAAGTTGGCGTGCTCCACGCCGTTGAGCAACGGGGCGAGCCAGGGCAGCGGGTGATCGTCGATCATGTAGATCGGCTGGAGGCCCAGCTGGCCCAGCCGCCAGTCGGCAATGTAGCGGATGTACTTCTTGATTTCCTTGGGCGTCATGCCCGCGACCGGGCCCATTTCGAAGGCGAGGTCGATGAAATTGTCTTCCAGCCGCACCGACTTCTGGCAGATATCGATGATGTCTTCCTTGACCGCCTTGGTCAGGCAATCGCGCTCGCGCACGAATTCGTGGAACATGCGGATGATGCCTTCGCAGTGCAGCGATTCGTCGCGCACCGACCAGCTGACGATCTGGCCCATGCCCTTCATCTTGTTGAAGCGCGGGAAGTTCATCAGCATGGCGAAGCTGGCGAACAGCTGCATGCCTTCGGTGAAGCCGCCGAACATTGCCAGCGTGCGCGCGATATCCTCGTCATTGTCGACGCCGAACTGCTGCATGTAATTGTGCTTGTCGGCCATTTCCTCATATTCGAGGAAGGCGGAATATTCGCTTTCGGGCATGCCAATCGTGTCGAGCAGGTGCGAATAGGCGGCGATGTGCACCGTCTCCATGTTGGAGAAGGCGGTCAGCATCATCTTGACCTCGGTCGGCTTGAACACGCGAGCGTATTTGTCGTGGTAGCAATCCTGCACCTCGACATCGGCCTGGGTGAAGAAGCGGAAGATCTGCGTGAGCAGGTTACGCTCGTGCTCGGACAGCTTCTGCGCCCAGTCGCGGCAGTCTTCGCCGAGCGGCACTTCCTCGGGCATCCAGTGGATCTGCTGCTGGCGTTTCCAGAAGTCGTAGGCCCAGGGGTACTCGAAGGGCTTGTAGGTCTTGCGGGCTTCGAGCAACGACATCTGGTGGTTCTCCGGTTTTCAGCGTGAACGTCCCATATAGTGAATCAGACCCGGGATTCGAAGGCAAGCGGGAATGATTCGGCGGGGATAAAACGGTTTCTGCGGGGTTTGTGCGGCCCGCCGCGTCGCGCTTGCGGCGAATGGCGGAACGCCGGGGCCTGCCCCGCCGTTGGTTGGGTGAAGGAGACACACCATGGGTGAATACGCCCCCGACGACCAACGCGACGTCCACAGCAATGCCACTGCCGAATGGCGCGAGGCCGAAGCGCCGCAGGACGGCTCGGCCAAGCCCGCAGACAAGCCTCAGGCGGATGCCGAGCAGGGCGAAGCGCGGATGGGCTATGGCAATGCGCGCGATGCTGATGGCGCGATGGAACAGGACCGCGCGGAAGCGTCCGATACCGCCACCGCCGCGGATGGCGATGATGCGCGG
>FUFK010037987.1_pt1 | contig 41183 bp, 42 predicted proteins | sample 1021851 | NCBI WGS metagenome assembly FUFK01 (sample SAMEA51879418, study PRJEB19060) | metagenome
TAATGCATATGCCTGGGGATGTGGTGGAACTGGTAGACACGCTTGGCTTAGAACCAAGTGCCGCAAGGCGTGGGGGTTCGACTCCCTCCATCCCTACCAATTTTGTATAAAAAATAGATACTTTTTTTATTAAATGACTAGTTAAATTGTTTTTTACATATATACTCAATAGAGTATGTTAAATGTTAACTTACATAAAAGACGGGGAGTATCAGCATAGCTGGGACCGCTTTTATTATTTGACCCAGCTTTTGCTGGGTTTTTTTTTGAGAGGATATGAATTATGAAAAACTTTAAAACAATTTTGTACACACTAATTTTGGCACCATTTATTTTGATTTCACAAGAAGTTGAAGAAGTCATAGTAACAGCCAACAAAAAGGCTGAGACTGTGCAAGAAATACCTATGAATATATCTGTAATAACAGAATTAGCAATCGAGGAGCGAGGAATTACTAATCCTGAAGACTACTTGAGATCTATTGCTGGTGTTTCAACACCTGGTGGCTCTAATTACTACACTTTTAGGGGCTTAAATACATCTACCTCTCAAAGATCTTCAGGAACGTCATCTACATATATTGATGAAATTAATGGAGCTTTAATGGGCTTATTTGACGTTGAAAGAATAGAGGTTCTTAGAGGTCCTCAGGGAACGCTGTATGGATCAAATGCAATCGGGGGAACAATAAGATACATAACTAATAAACCTGATTCAAGTTCTGCATACGGAAAAATTAGAGTGGGTTATGGTGATAAAGTTAAAGCAGGAGATCCTGAAACAAGCGTTGAAATGATGTATAACATGCCTTTAAGTGACAGCCTCGCTGTGAGAGCAGTATATTCTCAACTTGTATCACCTGGTATCTATAAAAACATACAAACAGGTAAAACAGTTGGTGAAGAAGATGATTCACAACTTATGGTCACGCTTGGTTTCAATGATGGAGGCAAGCTTACAGGAAGTTTGAGGTATATTAATTTTAACAANAAAGCATTTGGTATTTTAGAACCTGGTCANAGNAAGCCTGGNAGTGCTGATGTTTATGTTGAGGGNTGNCCTNAGGCAACNAGCTGGTTTTATAATTTTGATGGTGATCCNACNTGCTCNCGTTTAGACGCAATATCTTCGTTTGCAGCTTCNGAGGGAGTAAGTGGAGTTCTNTCAAATTANGATCCTAAGTTTTCTCATGCNCTAGCTGCTGATGAATCTGANGATATAACTAGAGAAACTCTAGTTGCGAACATTAAATATGATTTTGGCCTCTTTGATGCGAACNTAATCATTTCAGACAGAACGGTAACTGATGATTCAGTTACAGACTGGGCTAGAATNGANATGGATGATTATGTGCCAGCACCATTAATTGTTGATGGTGATGAGTATTATGAGGAGACAACAGAACTTAGATTAATTTCAAAGCCAGGAAAATTTGAATGGACTATTGGTTATTATAATTACAAGTTTAATGAGGAGCCTAATTCCATATCTCAAACACAATACGCAATGGATCAGGATTGGTTAGAATATGTAATGCTTTATGCAGCTGGTTTGGGTCCTGATGACTATGATGCAACTGCTTATTGTCCTCCTTTTTGTGAAGGGCATCTAGGTTATCCATATTTCTACTATGGATCCTATACTGAATACAATGAACAAGAAGAGACATCAATGTATGGTCAATTCGATTACAACGTCAANGATAAACTAACTTTAACGTTAGGAATTAGAGATTATGAAATTGAAGATGCTTCTAAGTCTTACCAGTATGGAATATTTTTTATGGGAAGTACTGGGTGCGATGGTAACGATCCATCAGGTACNGATTGTTCCGAATTATCAGGCTCAGAGTCTGATACTAGNATGAAATATGCAGCAAGCTANAGGGTCAATGAAGACCTAACNTTGTATGCAACACAAGCAGCAGGTTACAGACCTGGTGGAAATCAGGCGCCACTTCCTCCTTTCTGTAGTAGTGATGAGGCAGCTCAAGCTAACTTTTCAAGAAGATTTAATTCTGATGAAGCTGAAACCACAGAATTCGGTGTNAAAGCAAGAGGGGATAACTATACTGCTAATGTTACATATTTTGATGTTGACTGGGATGGAATTATTATCCAAGTTACTCCTGGTTGTGGCTGGAGATATAATTTTAATGGCGGTAAAGCTGAAACTTCTGGTTGGGAATTTGACTTTACATATGCGGTTAATGATTCTGTTTCTNTAGATTTCGCTGGAAGCNCAATGACTGCAGAAACATCAATTGATATTGCCTCACTCGGAGCATCAGCAGGTGACAGACTTCCAAATACAGTTGAAAAACAATGGAATCTTGGATTGGTGTATGACACTTCAATAATGTCATATCCTACTTATGCAAGACTTGATGTAAATTATTATGGAGATAGTTTTAATACCTTTGCTGAGAATCCAAATTCAAGCTCTCCAGATTATACAAAGTTAAACTTTAATCTTGGATTAGATTTGAATGAAAATTCTAAATTACAACTATCTGTAGATAATCTTACAGACGAAAGNACTGAAGCATATGTTTATGCAGTGAATGACACATCCTGGAGACCAAGAAACTGGATGCAGTGGATACCTCCAAGAACTGTAAGCCTGAAATATTCTTTTAGTTTCTAAATTTTAATGGATGAAGAGATAATATCTCTTCATCCAACATTAATTAGCTATAAAAATATTAATCTAGTATAGTTTTTCAAATTAGGTAAAACTATATGAGAATTATTTTTATATATTTTCTTACATTTTCCATCATTGTTTGTTCTGATGACGAAGATATTGTCGAAACAAATATAGTTAATCTNAAAGAATACTCTGTCGACAAAAACTCATATTGCAAAGAGAGAGCTGAACCAAAAAATTTAATATGGTCCCAGAATTTTGATGAAAACTATCTATCTCCAAATGTTTGGAATTATTCAACATCAAATGGTTTTTACGATGGAAAAGAATTTATTAGTGGTTGGGGCAATGGAGAACTTCAGTACTATACAAAGCCCAGAAAATCAGAAAGTAATACCAATACGTCTAAAAATCTTTTTATTGAAAATGGATATTTAAAAATACAACCTATATATAGAAAAGATAAATCAAGAATTAGCAGCGGTGAAGCTGCATATAACTTTACTTCAGCAAGAATTAACACCAAAAACCTTAAATCTTTTTCCCATCCATCAAAAATTTCAATATGCTTCAAAGTTCCAAAAGGAATTGGATTTTGGCCTGCATTTTGGTTGATGCCGAGTGAAGAAATTAGATGGCCAGTTGGAGGAGAAATTGATATTTTAGAAAATAGAGGCAGAATATCTAATATTTCAAGCTCTGCTCTTCATTTTGGCAAACAATGGAATAAAAAATCTACGCTTGTGGGTGAGGCTCTAATTCCAAGGCAGGTTCGCTTCCAGGATAAATTTCATTCTATATCTTTGGTATGGAAGGAAAATGTCATTGCTTTTTATCTTGATAATTCTTCGGATCCATATTTCACTATAAATTCTGATCATCCAGAATTTCAAAAATATAAGTACCCATTTAATAGAGATTATTACATGATTTTAAATGTAGCGGTTGGAGGTAAATATGATGATTATTGGGTTGATTTTGATGCATTTTGTAATGATGAAGAGTGTTCAAATAAAGTAGATCCTGATAGTCATAGATTTATAATTGATTGGATTGAATATGAGAGACTTTAAAAATTATCAATTATAATTAGTGTATGTCTAGGGGGTTTATATTATCAGATGAAATTCTTGATCATGAGATCAATTCTCCTGCTTTTGAAGAAAAGCATAACTTCGATGCATCAGGTAAATTAAATGATTTAGAGCTCTTTACTAAAGGGCAACCCTTCAGTCTATACAGAGAGCTTAGAGAAAATGCACCAATATATTTTCATGATCCTATGCCTATGGATCCTGAGCCTGGTTATTGGGTATTAACTAAATATGAAGATATAAAGTATGTATCAATGAATCCAAAAATTTTTTCGTCGCAATATGCTACTGGCAATATGCTAACGCTTGGATCAGAAGAAAATAGACACCCTAAATTATTTAAATCAACTATAGACCATATGTTAAATTTAGATGGAGAAATGCATCTTAATCTAAGAAAAGAGCACATGCCATTTTTTAAGCCTGGGTTCGTAGATGAATTAAAACAAAAAGTTTCTTTGAAAGTTACTGAGTTACTGGATCAAATTGCTCCAATGGGTGAGTGTAATTTTGTTAAAGAAGTATCTCAACAATTACCTATTTATACTCTCTCAGAAATACTTGGAATTCCGGATGAAGACAGACAAAAATTAGTCTCTTGGATGGAATTTCTTGAATTAGCCCAATACTTTACTTATGAAATGATAAAAGAGCAAAATGAGGGCAAGACAGATTCAACCCCAGATCCAGCGATGATAGATATGTTTAATGCAATGGTTGATGAAATGTTTGATTACGGAAGGTTTATTCTTAAAAACAAAAGAAAGAATCCCTCAAATGATCTATTGAGTGCTATTGCAAATGCAAAAATAGAAGGTGAAGAACTTTCTGATGAATTTCTAGATGGGTCTTGGCTGTTAATAATTTTTGCAGGTAACGACACTACTAGAAATACAATGAGCGGCGGCATTAAACTTCTTCATGAGAATCAGCATCAAAAAGAGTTATTAATTAATAATTATGACTTACTTCCAGGTTTTATAAATGAGACTGTAAGATGTGTTTCACCAGTAATTCATATGAGAAGAACATCTCTCATTGAAACAGAAATAGGTGGCCAAAAGATTGGTCCTCATGAAAAGATAGCATTATGGTATGGAGCCGCAAATAGAGATCCAGAAATCTTTGATAAACCAGATGAATTTAATATTCTAAGAGAAAATGCAGAAAAACATCTTGCTTTTGGTATAGGCAGGCATACATGCCTTGGTAAACCAATTGCTTTGATGCAATTGAATGAATTTTATTCACAATTTCTTAAGAGATTTCCAGATTTTGAAATGAATGGTGAATGGAAGGTGGCTCCAAATAATTTTGTACACGCTATCCAAGAAATGCCAATTAAATTCACCAAAGAATGATAATACCTTATAGGTTTAAAGTAGTTTTTTTATCATTCTTAGCTGTTTTTATTTGTTATATAGATAGAGTTAATATTTCTGTTGCAATCATTCCTATGCAAGAGCAGTTTGGATGGTCTGAATCGCAGGTTGGTATTATTTTNGGATCATTTTATTTTGGATATATGATTACAATGATTCTTGGCGGATATTTAGCTGATAAATATGGCGGTAAAAAGGTTCTTGGNTATGCTCTACTAATTTGGTCATTNTTTACAATCATTACTCCTTTTTTTGCATANCAAGGATTGTGGTGGTTAATATTAATTAGAATTCTAATGGGTCTTGGAGAAGGGGTTACTTTTCCTTCATGGCATGCGATATATGCTAGATGGATACCATTTCAAGAAAGAACAAGAGCTATAGGTTTTACTAATAGTGGTATAGCTGCCGGTACACTATTTGGATTTGCAGTTGCAGCATTGATAATTGCAAATTACTCATGGGAATGGGTCTTTTATTCATTTGGATTACTAGGATTTTTTTGGTATTTTTTCTGGAATAGAATAGTTACATCTTTTCCAGAGGATAATAAGCTTCTTTCAGATGAGGAATTACATTATATAAAGACTGAAGCACCGTCTAAAGAGTCTGCTCCAACAATTCCGCTTTTAAAACTTATAAGAAATGCTCCTTTTATGGCAATAGCCGTTGCAACATTTTGTAATAATTGGTCTTTATATACATTTCTTTCTTACTTACCAAAATATGTTAACGCTCCTGTTGCCCAAGGTGGAATGGGGATAGACTTAGGATCAAATGTATTCATTTATTCAATACTTATACCAAGTCTTGTTGCAATTTTTTCTTTAATATTGGGAGGCTTTTTAGCTGATGGNTTAATTAAAAGGGGATATGGCTTACTAAACGTAAGAAGAAGTGTAAATTCAATAGGCTTTTTTGGTTCGGCATTATTGTTATATCTAATATCGTTGGAGGATTCTCTTATAAATGTTGTCATATTATTGAGCTTAATTAATGTATGTTCTGGCATATGTGCAGGTGGTTTTGGAGTTAATCATGCTGATTTAGGTCCTAAATATACTGGTTCATTGGTAGGAATCGCAGGNAGCATTGGAATGCTTGCAGCAATTATAAGCCCAATAGCTGCAGGATATATTCTTGAAATAACTAACTCTTGGAGTTCTATATTTTATGTCTGTACATTTGTACTTTTATTCGGTGGNACCTTTTATTTACTTTTTGCAAGTGTTGAAAAACAATTCGATTAATTTGTGACCATATTTTGGAAAAAATCAAATATTTCCTGACTTGATCTATCTCTAGCAGTTCTCCATTCTGTAGTATTTGAGTTATTTATTACATTTTTGTTTTTATCAAAGACCAAAACTCTTGGAATCCCCTCAGCAGAAGCAATTCCAAATTCCTCCATTAAATTCATATTTATTTCATATCTAAGAACGTCTATATAAAGAACATTAAATTTTTCATTAATATGTTTTTCAATTTTAGGAATATTCATTGTTCCAGAGAATATCCTACAATCCGGGCACCAATTTGCTCCAAAAATAAGTATTGGTTGTTTTCCGTCTTTAATTGATTTATCAATAAAGTTATCCAGGAATTCAACACTGTAAATTTCTCCATTGTAGGGCAACGGAAGTGGTGTGGTTAATTTGTCATTTTCATCAAGCATAATATTTCCATTAATATTAATACAAATTAAAAAAAAGTATGAAATATTAATATATTTGATTACACTCTTTAACATATTATTAATTTTATTTTAAAAAGTTGGAGAAAAAAAGTTGATCTGGATTATTAGATTGTACTTGTTATTTATGGCATTTATATATGCCCTGATTGGAGTTTGGGCAATATTAGATCCCTTACTTGGTGCTCTTGAGCTCGGTTATCCAAGTTTTTTAAATGCTGTAGGCCTATCAGTAACATCTCCATTAGGATATTCTGAAATAGCTGGATTATATGGTGGTTTAAACTTATGTTTGGGCATTATGTGTCTAGTGGGTATTTTTAAAAGAAACATTGGCATTTTCTCAATTAAATTTATAACCTTTCTAGTTGGATCAATTGCATTTGGTAGAATTATCTTTTCTATGCTTCCAACAACCCCTGGCTTCTATAATCCTTACTTTGTTTTTGAAGTCATCGCTTTTTTTGTTGGAATAACGCTGTTATATCTTCAAAAGAAATTAAATTAANTTACTCAAACTTAATAAATATAAAATATAACTACNAACAAATAATATACCAATTAGGCGNATAGCATTNACTGAAAATACTTTGTTTGAATAAAATAGTACTACCAACATAAAAACAATTGTTGCTGAGATCATTATTGTGTAGTCNCTGCTTAATAGAACTTGATCTAGCTGAACGCTTGAAAAAAAACCAATAATTGGAACAACTAATGTAATGTTTAACACATTTGATCCAATAACATTTCCAACCACCATATCAGTTTTCTTTTTTAAAACCGCGCTTATTGTAGCTGCTAATTCTGGAAGGCTTGTTCCAATAGCAATGATAGTTAATCCAATAATCAATTCTGAAATATTTAACAAAATAGCAATTTTTTCTGCATAAATGACTGCATATCTTGAACCAAAGATTAATGAAATTAATCCTATGATCAAAAAAATTAAAGTAATTGAATTATTTTTATCTTGTTGCTCATCAATTAATGTTTGCGNATTTCTATTTGCATTTATTACATACAAAAAATAACAAAAGCTTAATAACAAAAGGATTCCATCAAATTTTGAGACGTTTAAATCAATTAATACGTATCCAAGAATTAATGCTGCAACTAAAAAAGGCATTAGCTGAATTATTGGTGTTTTTTTTGGTAAAAAAGAAATACCTATACATGAAACTCCAAATATTAGTGCAATGTTAGATATGTTTGATCCAACAACTGCGCCCATCGCAATGCTTTCACTGTTATTTAAGACAGAAGAAATTCCTACGAATATTTCAGGAGCGGAAGTACCCAATGCAACTATAGTCAATCCTATTGTTAATTCACTAACTCCAATCTTCTTTGCAATTAAAGATGAGTTATCTACAAATTTGTCTGCACCCCAAATTAATACAGCTAAGGAAGCAACTAAACCTAGGAAGTTGATTAGGAAATCCATAATTTATTTTACCTTAGTTATTAATGGAGATTATGTTTCGTTCCGAAAAATACAATATAATTTAGTTTCAAATTTATAGGGAATACAAATGGAAATCACAAGTTTATTTAACATATCTGGAAAAGTTGCTGTTGTTACAGGCGGTTCAAGAGGAATTGGAGAAATGATAACTGCTGGCTTTTTGGCGAATGGGGTAAAAGTTTATATTTCAGCAAGAAAAGCTCCGGCTTTGATTGAAAAGGCTAGAGAATTGTCAGAAAAATATAATCAAGAATGTATACCAGTTCCATGTGACTTAAGTTCAATGGATGGTATTGATGAGTTTGTTAATCAGATTACTGAAAAGGAAGATGCCATTGATTTTTTAGTTAATAATGCAGGAGCTGCATGGGGCGAACCTCTAGAAAGTTTCTCTGAAAAAGGCTGGGATAAGGTAATGGATTTAAATGTGAAGTCTATTTTTTTCTTAACACAGAAATTTAAAAACTTATTGTCTAAAAATGCTAGTGATGATGATCCATCCAGAGTAATTAATATAGGCTCTATCGATGGGTTAAATGTTCCATCAATGGAAACATATCCCTATGGAGCATCAAAGGCTGCTGTCCATCATTTAACAAGAGTTTTGGCTGCAAAATTAGTTAAAGAAAATATTTTGGTTAACGCTATTGCTCCTGGACCTTATCCAAGTGATATGCTCGGACCAGCTGTAGGTTATGACTATTCTGAAATAGCAAAAAGAAATCCAAGAAAAAGAGTTGGAACTCCTGAAGATATGGCAGGATTGGCAATTTTCTTATGTTCTCGAGCTGGAGCATATACTGTTGGTGAGACCATAACATCTGATGGCGGAATAGTTAAAACCGCCAATCATGATCTTAGTTAGATTACCTTTGAGCGTCTTTGAAAGCCCTTATAATAAGATCTTTCATCCAAATGTGACCGCCATCACCTTCATCACTTTTATGCCAGATTAAAAAGTATTCCATTAAAGGAATCTCGATCGGTATTTCAACAAATGGCAGATTATTTCTGTTAGCAAAACTTCTAGTCCCCATTAAAACTAGATCAGTTGACTGGATAATGGTAGGAGCAATCAAAAAATGTTGACATCTCAAGGCAACCTTTCTTCTATAACCAATTTTATCAAGCTCAACATCGATTAAATGAAGGCCTCTTTTTCTTCCAGAGACATGAAGATGTTTTTGTTCAAGTATGTCGTTTACGCTTGGACTTTTAATTTTTGATAAATCATGTCCTTCTCTATGCATAACAACAAAATCATCCTCAAAAACTTTCTCAGAATTGATTTCATCAGATCTTGGTATAACTGGNTCAACCACAAAATCTAAATTATTCGTAGAAAGGGCATGAACTTGATCGCTTCTAAGGTATGCATAACTTCCAATTGAGATATTCGGAGCTTCCTTATATATTTCTTTCATTAGGTAAGGTAAAACTCTTCCCTCAGAAACATCTCCCAACGATAATTTAAAATTTCTTTTTGTTGTTGAAGGATCAAAAGTATCAGGCTCATTGACGCTTTGTTGTATCAAAGTCAGAGCACTTTGAACATCTTGAATCATATTTTCAGTTTTCTGAGTAGGTACCATTCCAGAACCAGTTCTTACGAATAAGTCGTCATTGAACTTTTCTCTCAGTCTTGATAAAGCATTACTAACAGCAGGTTGTGTAATTCCAACGACTTCAGCAGCCTTAGTGAGACTGCCTTCTGTATAGATAGCATTTAGGATTACAAAAAGGTTTAAATCAAAAGAACTTATTTTCATTTTATCGCCTTAAATAAATATTTAGATCGTATAGATTTGTAAGTAACATAAAGCTATTATAAGTATGAATTACTTTAGTACTATTCATAGTATTTATAATAGTAACAAAATTTTTGATATAAAGGGAGATTTAACCTCATGATGCCTGAATTAAGACCTGAAGCAGTTGAATTAGTTGAAAAAGTAAAAGATTTTATTGACTCTGAAGTTAGACCAAAAGAGCACGTATTTCATGAGCAAATTAATGTTGGCAAAGATAGATGGAGCAGTTATCCATCAGTTATTGATGAGTTAAAGGAAAAAGCAAGAGAAAAAGGCCTTTGGAACCTTTTTTTACCAGAGAGTGAATTTGGAGCAGGTCTATCCAATTATGAATATGCCCATCTTGCAGAAGAAATGGGAAAATCTCATATCGCTTCTGAGGCTATGAATTGTAGTGCACCCGACACAGGAAATATGGAGGTTATTGCAAGATATGGAAATGAGCAACATCAAGAAGAGTGGCTTAAACCATTACTTGATGGTGAAATTAGATCCGCTTTTAGCATGACAGAACCTGGAACTGCATCATCTGATGCTACAAATATGCAAGCAACAGCAGTTTTGGATGGTGATGAATATGTAATAAATGGTGAGAAGTGGTGGACATCAGGAGCTGGTGATCCAAGATGTAAAATTCTCATATTTATGTGTGTAACTAATCCTGATAATCCAAAACATCAAAGACACTCAATGATACTTGTACCAATGGAAACTGAGGGTGTAGAAATTATTAAAATGATGCATGTATTTGGCTATGACGATGCACCTCATGGACATGCACATATGAAATTTACTAATGTAAGAGTACCAAAGGAAAATCTTTTACTTGGTGAAGGAAGAGGGTTTGAGATTGCACAAGGTCGTTTAGGGCCAGGACGTATTCATCATTGTATGAGAGCAATTGGCGCAGGTGAGGTTGCTATAGAACTAATGTGTAAAAGGGGCATGGATCCTAATAAAGTAGCATTTGGTAAAAACTTAGCACAACTTGGAGCAAATTTTGATTACATAGCCGAGTCAAGAATTGAACTTAATGCTGCAAGATTCTTAACATTGGATGCCGCAGTCAAAATGGATACAGTTGGAAATAAAATTGCAGCAAGCGAAATTGCACAAATCAAGGTATACGCACCTAATGTAGCCCTTAAGATTATAGATAGAGCAATTCAAATTCATGGTGGTGAAGGGGTATCACAACTCACACCACTTGCATCTATGTATGCTCATATGAGAACACTTAGACTCGCTGATGGTCCTGATGAAGTTCATAGAAGAGCCGTCGCAAGATATGAGCTAGGTAAATATATGAGTTAAAGAATTGTCTCGCAATTTAATATTTTACGATACTGAAACAACTGGAATTCATAAAGATTTTAGTCAAATAATACAATGTGGTTCAATTTTTACTGATAACACATTAAAAGTTTTAGACGAACAGAATATTGGTAGCAAACCTTTGCCTTGGATTATCCCTCAACCCAAAGCAATGCTTACTAATAAAAAGATTAATTCCTTTTCATCCAATACTTCTCATTATCAAATGATGAAAGATATTCAACATCAATGGAAAGAATGGTGTATAGACTTGCCATCAATATTTGTAACATACAACGGACATGCTTTTGATGAAGAGCTCATCAGAAGGCAGTTTTGGTGCAATCTATTAGAGCCATACATTACAAATACAAATCAAAATGGAAGACTTGATTTAATGTTGATGATTCATAATATAGCTGCATTTTTTTCAGACGAAATATCAATTCCCTTATTCGAAGATGGACCTGCTTTTAGTATTAAGTTGGAACATTTAGCAAATGAACATGGTATTGATGTCAGTGATGCACATGATGCAATTTCAGACTGCAAATTTATGATTGGGCTATGCAAAGTTATTAAAGATAAAATACCTGAAGTTTTTGATTCATTTTTGGATATTTCAACAAAGGAGGGTGTTAAAAATCTTTTATATTCTGATGAATTTCTTGCTCTTGGTGAGGTCTACAGGCGCCATCCATTTAAGTATCCTGTTGTAATTTGTGGCGCTGATAACTCCAGACCTAATGATATTTGTTTCTTTGATTTGAGTTTTGATCCAGATGAAATTATTGATCTAGACTTCACAGAAATTAATAAAATGATTCAATCTGGNGGAAGGGACTTACCTTTAAAAAAATATAAAATTAACAAAACTATTCCAATATGCTCAAGCAAACATCTTACAAAAAATAATCACTTTGATATAACTCATGAAGAGCTTCAAAGACGAGCGGATATAGTTAAGTCTAATCAAGACTTCTTCACACAAGTTTCTCAGGCTATGGAGGATAGAATTATGAATTTTCCAGAACCAGATTATGTTGAAGGAACCATATATTCTGGCGGTTTTCCTTCCTATAGAGATCAAGATCTGATGAAAGAATTTCACCATACTGATAATCTTGAGCAACTTATTAAAATCTCAAGAAATTTTGAAGACGAAAGATTTCGACTTTTAGCTGAAAGAATTATTTGTGATAAATATCAAACAGATATTCCTGATGATATTAAAACAAGATTTGATGATTTAATTAATGAGAGAGTTTATACAGATGGAAAATGGGGCTCTGTTGATAAAGCGCTCAATGAAATTGAAAAACTTTTAGATGAAAGAAATAATAAAGAAGATAAAGCTATTCTCGTTGCAACAAAAGAACANCTACTATCAATGCAAAAGTAAAATGAAAATATATTTGTGGATCATTTTAATAATTTCCTTTGATATAAAATCTGATATATCTCTTAAAGAGCTTGATTTAAAAGAGGTATTTAATAGCGGAAGAAGTTTGATCTCTCTTGATAATGGTTTGCACTATCTTGAGGAAGAATCAGACATGCAAAATACACTTTTTATTGGTGTTCACGGTAGCGATAGTGAGGGGTATGAATGGGTGTACCCATTAATAACATTAGACAACAAGCAAAATCTAGTGAGCTTCTTTCGTTACAACGATAATTTGTGCCCAAACAGAGCTTATGCAATTCTTTTTAGTGAAATTAACAGTGTATTAGATCAGAACAAAAACATTGATCAGGTAGTTTTAATAGGTCACAGTTATGGTGCAATGATCATAGCAATGTTTTCAGAGACATGGATAAATGAAATACCATTGACCTTGCATGCNGTGGCAGGACCTTTAACTGGACCTATACCATCTGATTTTAGATTAGGTCTTTTTAATAAGATTTGTAATTATTCTGCACCTAAATTTGTTAGAGATAATGTAACTCTCTTTCAGTGGAGAACAATTAAAGAATTGGATGGCGCATTTAATAATCTAGATTATGATCCTCAAATTATAGAGGTTGAAGGTAGCAAAGTAACAAGATTACCTAAAACCTATAACGGAAGAAGACTTGGTCATAACTGGTCGATAAGTTGGGTTGCAGATCAACTTAAAAAATAATTTAGTTGGTGGGCGAGGAGAGATTCGAACTCCCGACTTCCTGCGTGTCGAGCAGACACTCTAACCAACTGAGTTACTCGCCCATAAAGAGGAGTAATTTTACACAAAAAATTTATTAAATAATATTAATTAATTTTTGCAAGATATTCATCAAGTCTTGTTTGATTCATTACAAATGTAGACTTAAATTGTACTGCAACATTTTTAGCAGTTTCTATATTTGAATTATCGTCACCTACTTGTATTACACCAACCATAGCCATCATTGCATGAGGTGTACATTGATATCCGTAAACACCTGGAATTTCAAAGGTTACTGAAATATCTCTACTTAATTGTCCGTTCCAAGGTGAAGCACCAGATGGAATCATACCAGGTATAGATGCAGAATTATGAGCAGCATCAGTAGACTCAAATGTAACGGTATCACCAACATTAATTTTTAAAAATGCAGGCTCAAAAACCATTACACCAGTAACACCTTGATTAAGCATCTTAACAGTATGAGTTTCTGAATATAGTTCCAAACTTGTAAAAGAAATTATTAAAGAAAAAATTAAGTTTTTTTGTATAGTGCCCATAGCATTATTATATTTATTTATAATTAAATATCAATATAATTTATATCATCAATCATTTGCTTTAAATATAAAAATGATTATATTAAACATATATTTTCTATATTTTTTTAAATTTTTACTATGAAATTAATCAATCATATTAGACCTTTTTTAATATTAATACTGTTACCTCCGCTTGCATTAAATGTTTTAGCAGATTACTTCCCAAATAGTGAAAATTGGGATATTTCATCACCTGAAGCAGAGGGTGTAAATCCCAATAAAATTGATAAATTAATNGATTTATCATTTTCAGATGATGCAACTCAAGCAGTTGTTGTAATTAAAAATGGCAAAATAATTTCAGAAAAATATGCTGATGGATATGATCTTGATTCTCATGGTACATCTTGGTCAATGGCTAAAAGTTATTATGCTGCGTTAATTGGAATTTCGCTTGATCGTGGTGAGATTAATAGTCTCGATGATAAAGTTTCAGATTATCTAGATTATTTTGATGACGAAAGGTCAGATATCACTTTAAGAGATCTTCTCGATATGTCTAGTGGTCTTGATTTTCCAGCTCACGAACATGAAAAAATGTTTTTTCAAGTAGACCATCTTCAATATGCAAAAAAAGTTGGTGTAGAAAAAGATGCTGGTGAAAAATTTGAATATAACAATGTCAATTCGATGCTACTAGGTGACATTTTATTTCAAGCAACTGGTAAAAAAGCTGATGTACTTTTTGAAGAAAGAATCTTAGAACCTCTGGATATAGATGACTATAAGTTATGGAAAGACGAAAAAGGAAATGTGATGACATATTGTTGCGTGGATATGTCAGCAAGAGATTATTCTAAGTTAGGTTTATTATTTGCTCGAGACGGTAAGTGGAATGATGAACAAATTGTGTCTAAAGAATTTGTAGATGAAACTTTTCAGGTGGTATGGGAAACACCAAGCAGATTTACAGATTATAAACGTTACTATTCTCTGCACTGGTGGGTCTCAAAGTATGATGAAGAATCAAAAATATTTAATACCAGTGGAAAGTTCGGACANTATACTTTTGTAGACAGAGAAAATGATATTGTTGTAACAAGAATCTCTAAATATGNAGAACAAGACAATGGTTCTACTCAGAAGTGGGGCATAATGAAATATCTTAGATGGGCAGGCATAGATAATGCTATTGCTATTGGCAGGATGTTGATAGCTTCAGGAACTATAGAGTCTGGATCAGATGTGATTACTCCTTTCACAGATGAGGAGGGAGAATCTTACGAATTCTATTTAAAATATCCTGAAATTATTGATTCAATTGCTGATTTAAGTCGTAACTAATATTTAATTCATCAGCTTTGTTTATAAAAGTATTAATGTCTTTTTTCCATTCTTCAAGATAATACCCATCATTACCTTGTTTATTTAGATACCTAAGAAAAATTCTTCCAGTTTCATCTTGATAGCCTGCTTGAAATGGCTCTCCAGTTGCACTATTTAATCTTTTATATCTATCATCCATTAATCAAGTCCATACAAACAATATCATTGGTATAGACGCCAAGATTATTAAAATATCCATAGGCAAGCCCATACGCCAGTAATCAGTAAATTTATAATTACCTGGACCCATTACAACAGTATTACATTGATGCCCTATTGGAGTTAAAAATGCACAACTTGCCCCAACTGCGACGACCATTAAAAAAGGCTCAATGGCATACCCCAATTCTAGTGCTATTCCAGTTGATATTGGGGCCATAATCACAGCTGTTGCTGCATTATTGATAATATCGGTTGTTATCATGGTAACAATTAAGATAATGAGGAGTATCCAAAATAAACTCAGGCTTGATGCATACGTGGATATTGAAGTTGCAATCAAGCTACTCACTCCTGTTGTTTGAAGCGCAGTTCCGATTGGTATCATTGCTGCTAACATAACAATAATTGGCCAATCTATTTTTCTGTAAAAATCACTGTCAATAATTTTAATTCTTGCAAAAGCTAAAACACATAATAAAAATGCTGGTGCCGCACTTAAATAGTTGAATGAGACTAAAAAGATTGATAATAAAAAGAATAACAGCCCCTTAATAAGCCTACTTCTACTTGGTATTGTTTGAAGTTCTCTTTGTCTTAGGGGCATTAAACCTAAATGTTTAATTTTATTAGAGACATCTTCTTCAGCGAGATCTCTAACTCCTAGAAGTAATACATCACCGGCTCTAAATTGTTCTCTTGTAAGTCTGGTTCTATATTTTGAACCCTTTCTCCATAGTCCAAGAAGATTTAACTCTTCAAAAGCGAGCTTTTGAAAAAAATCATACTTTCTTCCAATCAATCTAGAACCGGGAGTGATCATGACTTCAATTTCTTCAAGATCATCTTCCTCAAATGAATGAAGTTCTTTAGGAATGGAGAAATCAAAAATATCTAAAATATTTGCAAGATCATCGGGAGGGGTCTTAATAACCAATATTTGTCCTGCTTTAATTCTCATATTATTTTGAACTTTCTTGATTGAGCCATTTTCGGATACTATTCCAAGGATTTCTGTATCTTCTCCAGCTTGTGTTTTAAATGCATATAAAGTCATGCCAATTGAAGAGCTTTTTTCATTTACGAGCACCTCAAATAAGTACCCTTTAAGATCAATTAAATGCTCAGTTGAAGGCATCTCATTTCTTAAAAAAATTAACCTATTTCCAATAAATGCAATGAAAAGAACGCAAATTATTGTTACTACTAGACCAACATACGAAAAATCAAAGAAATTAAACCCAGAGCTTGATATAGATGCCTTATATTCAGATATTATTATATTTGGTGGAGTTCCAATTGCGGTATTCATTCCACCTAAAATACAAGCAAAGGCTAAGGGCATTAGGTACTTAGAGGGATGCCATTCCATCTTTTGACATATATTAAGTGTTATGGGTAAGAGAATTGCTAAAGCACCTATATTATTTATAAATGATGACAAAACAGCAGCTATTAATAGGAGAGAAATCATAAATTGGATCTCCGTAAACTCTCTACCTCCAATAAGCTTACCTACAAGACCTGCTATACCTGAATTACTTAAACCTTGACTAATTATAAGAACAAGTGCGACTGTAATAACAGCAGGATGAGCAAATCCAGCAAAAGCCTCATTGGCAGGTATTATTTCAAGAACTACTAAAACAAATAATGCACCAACCGCTAGCGCATCATATCTAATCTTTCCCCATATAAATAGACACAGAAGAGCAATCAAAGTTGAGGATAATATGATTTGATCGTTCATAATTCATCAATTTTATTTTGGCAAGGATTCAACATACAGAGAAGTTGAAGGGTAGGCAAATTCAGATTTGTTGCTCTTTACAATTTTCATTATATTGAATATCAGATTTTCTTTTACTTCGTTAAATGCAGCAAATCCCATTGGATCAGCATAAGCAACAATCATTATATCAATAGAGCTACCACCTAATTCAACAATTCTTACAACAGGATCTAAATCGCCCTCTGTAGTAAAGTCATTACTTTTAATTATGTAATCTTTTATTTCATTTCTTATCGACTCAAGTTGTTCAACACTTGTTGAGTAAATAAGATTAATTTTCCAATTGATTCTTCTATTAATCATTTCACCATGGTTAATTACTTTAACGTCAGATAAATCTTTATTAGGTATAACCATTGGTGCTGTATCAAAAGTTCTAATCACAGTTGATCTAAAGCCAATGCTTTCTACAATCCCATGGAGTTGTCCACTTACCTCAATTCTGTCACCCGGCTGAAATCTATGTTCACCAATTATTAATATTCCTGAGATAAGATTTTTAAAGAAATCTTGTGCGCCTAATGCTACTGCCACAGAAAATAATCCCAAACCAGCAACGAGAGGACCAATTTGAATACCAAATATATCTAATATTATTGCTGCTCCAATTACCCAGACAATAAATTTTGAAGCTCTTTCAAGCCACATTTGCATTGATGCTGTAAGCCATGAGCTTGTAGAGAGAGCAGCAAAAATTGGTTTTACACTATTTGCAAGGGCGCTGAAAATAGTAAAAATGACAAAGGCTTTTACTATATTTGTTGCTATGTCACCAATTAAACCTGAAAGAGGTAATATTAAAGTGCAAATGTATAAAGCAATTGTGACAGGCACTAATCCAATTGGCCTTCTTAATGCATTAAGAATTTCGTCATCTATCTTTGATTTTGTTTTACTGGCCAGCCTTTCGAGAGAATTTAGAATTATTGAAATAATAAAACCTCTAAAAAGAAATGCTATTAAGATTACTAACAAAGAAGAGATTATTGATCCAAGATCAATACCTAAGAATCCTTTATTCCAGACTTCAGAGATAAGATTTATAAAATTTTCCATAATAATGTTGTTATTTTATGTTTATTTTATAAATTTAAGCAAAATTATGAGTTATCTTGCAGCTTTATCTTTTATAAAATAAGGTAAATATATTAAGTAAAAAACTGCAATTGCAAGCGGCGTTGTAACTAATAAATGCAATGGCGGTTCTGGAAATACATCCATTAGAGAAGCACCATCTGGTTTAGCCATCAAATACCAAAAATTTGCAGGATCACCTAACATCAAATTAATCACATAGACTATTGGCAATAATATAAAAGCAGTTATTGCTGACACTTTTAATATGTCTTTTGCATAAGGTCTATTACCAAGAGAAACTGTTGCATACATTATTCCAACAATAATCATTCCATGACCAATCATAAAAAATATGTAATCTAAATCATGATGACTTATATCTGGTGTAAGAATTGCCATAGATGCACCACCTAGGCCCCAAAAAAAAGCACACAGATATAAAATCCTTGGCCCACCTAACAAAAACCAAATTAGAAATATTTCAGAAAGATCACACATATGTAGTGGAATTGTTTCTCTCCAATCGTAGGGATTTGCTAACAGATAAAGATCTTTNTATGGTGAAATAATGACATGTGCAGCTATTATTCCTGCGATTATTTTGCTCATAAGTGATTTATCACTTTCAGATTTATTTTTATAGAACTTTGGTAAAAATACTGAAACTATAATCACTGAAAANATAGTTATAAGGTGAACTGTGCCAAATATTTGAAAAGGTGTACCAAACATGTTATTCCCTGTTAAATTTATAAATTCGAATTATATTATTATTTAAGAGTTGTTGAAACTTTCTAGTAAAATCTGTTCTGTTAAAATTGCAGGTAAAATTTTCGACTCGCTCATTCCAGGTTTCCAAAAAATATACAACGGAACACCATTTCTATTATAGGATTCCAGAGTTTTTAGAATTTCATCATTTTTATTAGTCCAATCAGCAACAATATATTGGATGTTATTTTCATAAATGTATTCTTTAACATTTGGTCTTGATAAGGCAATTTTGTCATTTGTTTGGCAAGTTATGCACCACGCAGCAGTAAAATTAATTAAATAAGCTTGATTTTTGTCTTTATATTCATTTTCTATATTTTTATTCCATTGAACATAATCGTAACTATCAAGTTTTAAGGCATTTGTAGATTGTATTTCGTTTGAAGGAATATCCCTGAATTGAAAGAAAATTACGAAAGCTGCAATAACAAAAATAGCTAATTTATATCTAGATTTATTAAGTTTTGTAGCAATCCATATTAACAACGAGATCATTAGAATCGTCATTAAAAGAAAAATCACTTCGTTTGAAGATGTTTGAACGCTAAATACCCATATCAACCATATTGATGTCGCAAACATGGGAAATGCAAAAAATTCTTTCAAAGCAACCATCCAATTACCTGGTTTCGGTAGGTAATTTATTAAACTTGGTAAGGCTGATAATATAAAATAAGGAAATGCAAAACCCAGACCTAGTGCAGAAAATACTGGTAATGTAATTCCAGAGGGTTGAATTAATGCATAACCAAGTGCTGCGCCCATAAATGGTGCTGTGCATGGTGAGGCAACAATAACAGCCAAAATACCTGTAGAAAAGGAACCTAGTAAACTTCCGTTGGTTCCTATGCTACCAAGTCTAGTTAATGATGAGCCTATGTTAATATCGCTTAGAAGCACTAAACCAATTACAAACATTAACAAACTTAGTAATCCAACAATAAGTGGTGACTGTAATTGAAATCCCCAGCCTAAATATAAACCAGCTTGTTTTAGCAAAATCATTGCAAATCCAATAAGAAGAAATGAAATCATCACTCCAGCACAAAACGATAAGGAATGAGCTCTAATTTTTGATGGAGATTGATTGTTCATCGAGACAAAACTTAGAACTTTTAATGAAATTATTGGAAAAACGCATGGCATTAAATTTAAAATTAGGCCACCTACAAAAGCAAAAATTAAAGCTTGTAAAAACGAAATATTAAGAGAGTTTTTAGTAGCATTTTCAATTTCAGTATCAATAATATAACTCTCGTTATTATTAATAGTTAATACTCCAGATAAATACTCAAAAGATTTAAGATCATCTAATTTTTTAATCTTAAGCAGATAATTATTTTCTTCTTTAATAAGCTTTTGATCTGCAGCATGTTCAATAATATCTTGATTATCGATAAAAAATGTTGCGGAACCAACATCGAAAGGCCAAGAAAACCTTATATCTATGAACTCACTATCTATTGATGCCCTCACTGGAAGTATCTGTGATGGAACTTTTAAAAACCAATCATACAGCTCAGCATCATTTTTAATTTCATTAAGATTTGTTTTGATTAATGCTTTTTCTGGAACACAAATATCATCACATATTAAAAAATCTATATTTGCCTCAATAAATGAATTCTGATCATTAGAGTTATTAATCTCATAGGGAAAAATTACAAAATTCTTATACCCATATGTCATTAGTGGTTCATATGGAATTAAAATTGGAGTTGGCCAATATAAATCGCCTATTGCAATATTGTTATCATGAGACCATTTAACTTTTATTGGGCCTCCTGAATCACCAGGATTTTTCCAGTAGGTATGCCAATTTTCTTGCATATCCATTTTAATACCAATAAGAGCTTGGCTTTTACCTTCTTTTACATTTTCAAACTTTACCAACGAGACATTTGCATGACCGGTATCAACAGTCACTGCATTTGTGGCTAAGCAAAAAAATAGTAGAAAGGATATTTTAAGAAATTTCATTAAATGTAATTTTATCCTATTTAACATTTGGGGTGCATTATGCACCCCATTTCACATTATATGAGTTATTTACTTGAGATTCTTTTTGGTGATTTAATCTCAATCATCCTAGGTTTCTTTTCATCAGGAATAATTTTCTCAAGACTAATAGTTAATAAACCATTAATCAATTCTGCACCTTGAACAACAACATCCTCAGAAAGGGTAAATTGCTGTTTAAATGCTCTTTGAGCAATTCCTTGATATACAACCTTATTTTCACCATTTACAACCTCAGTGGTTGGCCCATCGTAACTTACTGAAAGAACTCCTTCAGCAAGCTCTATCTGGATATCATCTTTTGACAATCCAGCTACAGCAATCTCAATGGCAAAATAATTACCATCTTTGCTAATGTTATATGGTGGATAGCTTGATGATCTATCATTTGACTCAGAGAGTCTTTGTAATCTATCAAACAAAGGTTCGAACCCTAGTACACGTGTTGTGAAAAATGGGTCTGTAAAGTTAAGTATCATAATAGTCCTCCTTAAAAGCGACTTTATAAACGTGCATCTAATAAAAGCATACACATGTTAATGCGAAGATCCGTTATGGCATCTTCATCAACTATTATTTATAGCCATTATTAACTTTTTCAAGCTTTATTTTTTTGTAATTTTAAAATATCCTTATATAAGAACTTTTTTTAAATTCAATTGTCAAAATTATTATGAAAACGAAATTTACTTTGCTTATATTTATATTTTCTTTTACTGCTATTTTTAATGCTAAAGATGCACAACCTTCTATTGAACAGGGTCAAACATGGTATCTAGAATCAAGAAGCAATAAACTGACTCCTTCAAGTAGCAAGGTTTTATATTTTTTTTCTAATGATGCATATAATACCTATCAGGCAAGAATATTTTCAGATTGGGATAGGTTTTCTATAATAGATTCAAGAAACTTAGTAAGATTAAATAAAGGCGACAGGATTGAAATTTTAAATTCCAAACATTTTGAAAAAATATATGAAGTTAAGCTTTTAGATGGTTTTGAGAAAAATAGAAAATACTATGTTATAAAAGATGATCTTATAAAACACTATAAATTATCTAAAGGCAAAGAATCTTGAAAAATTTTTTATTAATAGCACTTATTTTCACAACATCCTCATGTGTGAATAATTCATTGCAGCCAGATGTTGTTTCAAGATCAGATGCCCAAAAACAACAATATGTTGTTTTTGGAACAATTAGAGATATTTCAATGGTAACAATTGAAGGTGATAGAGAAGTTGGTGCTGCTGCTGGAGCAGCTATAGGGGCAGCTGTTGGTAAAAATGCAACAGATTCAGAACCAGAATCTGATATTGCTGCAGTTGTAGGAGGTTTAGTAGGTTCAGCTATTGGATCTGAGATTGGCTCAGCAATAACAAAAAAAGATGGAGTTGAATTATTAATAGAGACAGAATCTGGTAGCTTTGTTTCCATCATTCAAGAGGCTGGTAATTTTTCATATACTACCGGTCAAAAAGTAAGAATCATAAAAAGAAATGGAAAATCAAGAGTTATTCCTTTTGAATAATGTCAGATGATCTATTCAATATCATTTATAACAAATCTCTAGATTTATTATCAAGAAGAGAACATTCATTTAAAGAAATTAAAGAAAAGCTATCCGCACGTTTTGAAAATAAAGAAATAATAGAATCTGTTATTGAAAAACTTCGTGATAATAACTTAGTAAATAATATGCGATATGCTGAAGCTTATGTATCGGCTAGAAAAAGAAAGGGATTTGGACCTAAAAAGATTGCTTTTGAATTGTCATCAAAGGGTGTTGATGAATCGCTTACAAATAGTGTGATTATTGAAGAGGGTGATTGGGAATCGGCTGCTAAATTAGCTTTTTCAAAAAAATTCAAAGATGGGCCTAGTCCTGATAGCAAAGAAAAATTGAAACAAAAGAGTTTTCTTAAAAATAGAGGCTTTAGATTTAAAGAAATCGAATCAGTTTTTGGTAATGACATGTTATGATTCAATGCTATGTCTTATGAGGTTTTAGCCAGAAAATATAGACCTACATGCTTTGAAGAAGTTATCGGTCAAGAGCACGTCGTGAGGGCTTTGGTAAATAGTATTGAGTCTGAAAAAATTCATCAGGCATTTATATTTTCAGGCACAAGGGGAGTTGGTAAGACTACTATTGCAAGAATTTTAGCAAAATGTCTAAACTGTGAGAGTAAGACCAAACCAACATCAGTACCGTGTAACAAATGTTCTAATACTATTGAGATAACTGCTGGAAGAAGCGTTGACTTTTTAGAAATTGATGCTGCATCTAATACTCAAGTTGAGAAAATAAGGGACTTAATAGAAACGGTTGAATATAAACCTGCCAAAGGTAGATATAAGATTTTTCTCATCGATGAAGTTCATATGCTTTCACCTGCAAGTTTCAACGCTCTTTTAAAGACCTTAGAAGAACCACCACCACATGTTGTATTTATTTTTGCAACAACCAATCCAGAAAAAATCCCAAAGACAGTTCAATCGAGGTGTTTACAACTAAGCCTTAAAACAGTTAATGAAGAAATGCTGAANAACCACTTAAATAAGATACTAAAAAAAGAAAAAATTAAACATGATAATGAGAGCACTCAATTAATATCAAAATCAGCAAACGGATCTGTAAGAGATGCTTTGACGATTCTTGATCAAGCAATAGCGCATGGTAATGGCGAGCTTAATAGTAATGAAGTAAAGAANTTGTTGGGAACAATCGATGATTCACTTTTATTTGAACTTCTAGAAGGTGTAGTCGATGGAGATGGTAAGAAAGTTTTTGACAAGCTAGCTGAAATTGAGCAGTTATTACCTGAATATGATGTCATTCTTCGTGATTTGATAAGCATACTTCATCAAGTTTCAATCGAACAGGTTCTAAATAATTCAGAAAGTGAAAATATAAAAAACATATCAAATAAAATTGACAAAGAATTTTGTCAACTTTTATACGAAATCGGTATGAACTCTTTTACCAGATTTTCTGTACATCCAAATCCCAAAGAATGCCTTGAAATTTGTTTATTAAGAATGCTTACTTTTAATCCTCTTCAAAAACTTTCAGAAAATAACCAAGACAATAGTTCAAGTAATTCAGAAAAAAAAAGTCTAAAAAAAGTTGATAAAAAAATAAAAAAAACTGATAAACCTCCATCTGAAAAATCAAGAGAAAATAAGTTCCTTAACAATAACGAAGATTGGGTAAAATTATTTAATTCTTTAGAACTAAGCCCCTTTGCAAGAAATTATTTTGGAAATATGTCGTTTTTTTCGCACAGCGATGAAGGTATGATTTTAAAAGCAGATTTAAATTTAGGTGAAGTTCCTGAGAATATCATGTCGGAATTTAAAACTTCCATGGAAAGTATATTTTCACACAAAATTAATATTAAAATTGAGAAAGGAGATGTAATCAATTCTCCAATCCAATTAAATGAAAGTAAAATAGAACAAGAAGAAAACTTGGCAAAAGATCAAATTAGCAAAGATAGAGAAATACAAGATTTCGTGGAAAAATTTAATGGAAAGATAAAACCAGAAACCATTAAACCCTCAAAGTAAAAAATGAACCAAGATCTATTAAATGAACTCATAAATGCATTGACTATCCTACCTGGTGTTGGCAAAAAATCTGCTCAAAGAATGGCATTATATTTACTTGATAGAAATAAAGATGGTGCTAGCATATTAGCAAATACTCTATCTAATGCCATTGAGAGTATTCAAAGATGCTCAAATTGTAGGATGCTTACATCAAAAAATTTATGTGGAGTTTGCTCTGATTCAACAAGAGATACAAACAGTATTTGTGTTGTTGAGAGTCCATCTGATGTATTAGCAATTGAATCAACTGGTGGCTTCAGAGGCAGATATTTTGTTTTATTAGGTAGGCTTTCTCCAATTGATGGTATTGGACCTGAAGATTTGGGTATTGATGACCTCTTAAACATTACTAATAATGATGAAGTAAAAGAAGTAATCCTTGCAACTAGTAGCACTGTAGAAGGCGATGCAACAGCAATATTTATAAAAGATCATATAAAAAATGCAAAGGTTTCAAGAATTTCTTATGGTATTCCAATTGGAGGGGAGTTAGAGTATGTTGATGGAACTACAATTGCTCGGGCTATAGAAGGAAGGATAGAAATAGATGTCGATTAAATCAGATAAATGGATTCAAAAAATGTCACAGGAGCATAATATGATTGATCCATTTTCAAAAAATCAAGTAAGGCTTGATAATAATGGTAACAAACTAATTTCTTATGGAGTTTCTAGTTATGGATATGACGTCAGGTGCTCCAATGAATTTAAAGTTTTTACAAACATCCATTCCGCGATAGTCGATCCTAAGTCATTTGATGAAAAAAGCTTTGTTGATATTAATTCAGATGTTTGTGTTATTCCTCCAAACTCTTTTGCATTAGCTAGAACCGTTGAGTACTTTAAAATTCCAAGNAATATTCTCACTGTGTGTTTAGGAAAATCAACATATGCAAGATGTGGAATTATTGTAAACGTAACTCCACTTGAACCTGAATGGGAAGGTCATGTAACTCTTGAGTTTTCAAATACAACGAATCTTCCTGCAAAAATTTATGCCGGAGAGGGAGTTGCTCAAATGCTATTTTTTGAATCAGATGAAGAGTGTGAGATAAGTTATAAAGATCGTGATGGAAAATATCAAGGACAAACTGGCGTTACTTTACCCAAGACTTAAAACCTCTAAAAGCGTTAATGTATTTGTCCTTTCAGGACTTGCATCAATTATTTTAATGAACATGTGTTCGAGCTCTTCAGCAAGATAATAAGTTACCTTTCTATCGCTATTTAATCTTGATCTTTCAAGTACTACGCATTGCAATGATTCTCCATTGAATATACATTCCTCAAGTCCAACAACATTAAATTCGTATAATTTCGATCCTCCTTCTTCCATATCAACAATATTAATTTTGAAATTTTTTAGCCCATGTTTTACGTTTGCTCTTATCATAATTTGAACATTTAAAGGATCATATACTAAATTATCTTTCAAAGATGNAACCCAATTGTTAATCCCTTCAGAACGAACAACCATAGTCTCATAATCAAAATTTAAGTATTGATCTCTATCTAGAAATTTTGGTCTGATTTTTATTTCATAAGAATCTGAAATAACTTTCCCATTTTCAATTTCAAACTTAGATAAAAAAAATAAACTTGCAAATAGATTTGACGCTTTGAATCTCATTTCGTGACCATTTTCAGTCTTATAAAATTCTCTTATTCCAGAAATTGATATTTCTTCTGATTCAAAATTATATTTTGCTGAATAGGGAGGTATTTCAGACGAAACCGCATTGATTGATATAAAAATCACAAAAAGAATACGTATTACATTAGATTTCATAACTTCTTTTAATTATTTTGTGATTGTGTAAATTAATATTTCGATATTTAACTTCGTTATTATCTAGATAAATATTTTCATTGCAAATCTCATTTATAATTTCTGGTAGTAACAAGTGTTCAATCTTATGAATACGTTTAATAATATTTTCCAAAGTCTCATCTTTACTTATATCAATAAATCCTTGAGCAATTAATGGACCAGCATCTAATTCAGATGAAACATAATGTATTGAAATGCCATGACGAGAATCTTTATTTTCAAGTACTTTTTCATGAGTATGTAATCCTGGATACACAGGAAGAAGAGAAGGGTGAAGATTGATCATTTTATTGGAAAATTTAGATGTTATTTTAGTTCCAAGTATTCGCATGAAACCTGCTAAAACGATTAAATCTGGACTGAGTGTATCTAAGAACTCCTCTAACGAATTTTCAAAATCAATTCTTGATGAAAACTTTTTATGATCAATAACTTTTGATGCAATATTAAACTTTGATGCCCTTGAAAGTCCAAAAGCATCTGGATTGTTAGATATTACATGAATAACCTTTCCATTTATCTTTTTTGCAGTGCATGATTCAATAATTGCTTCCAAATTAGAGCCACTGCCTGATATCAAGACTACTATTTTTTTCATTTTAAGTGTTTAGACAAATATTACAGAAGATTCTTCCTTTTTATTTTTGACCGTTCCTATCACGAAACTATTCATTTCTAATTCTTTTATTCTTGAAGAAATATCTAATGCTTCATCTTCATTAACAAAAAGCACCATGCCTATTCCACAATTGAATATTCTATACATATCATTGTCAGATATTTTTCCGTTTTCTTTTAACCATTTAAAAATATCTGGCATTTCCCACGAGCTAGTATCTATTTCTATACAGAGGTCACTAGTTATAGATCTTGGCAGATTTTCTGTAAGACCACCTCCAGTAATATGTGAGAGGGAATTAATCTTATAATTTGAAATTAACTCCATTATCAATCTGGGATAAAGTATAGTTGGCTTAAGACATTTTTTAGCTATTTTAGTTTTTTCTTCTTCAGNTAATTTAGATTCTTTAATGATTTTTCTTATCAAAGAGAACCCATTTGAATGCGGACCGCTTGATTCAATTCCTATCAATACATTGCCACACATGACATTATCATTTTTAATTATTTTATCCTTGCTAACACATCCAACTGAAAATCCTGCAAGATCAAAATTATCATCAATATAATGACCAGGCATTTCAGCAGTTTCACCACCTAAAAGCGCACAATCAGACTCGATACATGCATCGGAAATGCTTTTTACAACAGTAGCTGCTTCATTAACATTGAGCTTAGATGACGCATAATAATCTAGAAAAAAAAGAGGTTTTGCTCCACATACAATCAAATCATTCACACACATTGCTACAAGATCTTGACCAATACCTGATAGGTCATTGTACTGCTGAGCTAGCGAAACCTTTGTTCCAACCCCATCAGTACACGCAACCAAAACTGGATTCGCAATATCTTTATCAAGCTCGTACATGCCTGCAAAGCCTCCAATATTATCTAAGACATTTTTATTGTGAGATACAGCAACACTTTTTTTAATTTTATCTACTAGGGTGTTACCGGCATCGATATCAACTCCTGCAGATTTGTATGGATCATTTTCTATAATTTCTTTTGTCATTTAGAATACCTTCATATACTAAAAATATGAGATTTTTAAAAAACACTTTATTTAGCCTTATTATCTTTTCTAATACTTGCTTTGGAAAGGAGTTTGATAAACTTTTTGTGGTTTTAGAACCAATCGAAAGTGTGTCTCAAATAGAAAAATCACTAAATAATTCATTTAATACCATGGTTTATAGGTTAAGCGGCAGTGATTCTCCATCAAATATATGGAAAATTATCAATGCTGGTAATTCACGTAAAAATTTTATCAAAAGTTACTCAGTTAAAAATATAGATAATAAGAGTTTTTTAGAAGTTGATTTTGACAAAAATTTATTTATTGAAGTGTTTAAAGAGCTTTCTATTCCAGTTTTAAGCAGTTCTCGACCTGTTATATTATTTTTAATTGAAATTGATTCAGGTAATGATGAGCCATATTATTTAACAAACTCACAAAACAATTCTGAATTAGATGTTTTGTTAAAAAACTATTTAAAAAATGAATCAACTTTAAGAGGAATTTTTCTTGAAATCCCAGAGCTTGATCTGATCGATGTCAATCAACTAATTAATTTTGAGAAACTTATTGATATCGAAGATATTATTAAGGAAAAATATATTTTTGATGAATTAATTAAAGTTAAGATATCAAAAACAGGCATTGATCAGTGGTCGATTGGTGGTGATATAAAAATGACACTAAATGAAAGAGATTTTATCGATCTTTTCATTGAGCAATTTAAAAATCATACTAAAACCAGAATAAACAAAACGCTCAGAGAAAACGTAATTAATACATCAAAAAAAGAAGTAATTAACATTTCAGTAGCAAATATAAATTCTTATCAAGATTATGAAAGATCTCGCAAGGTCATTGAGAATCTTGTGGGGTTAAGAGACATAGACATAAGTAAATTTGATATAGATACTGTTTTTTACAAACTAGGCATTTATGGTGACTTTGATTCAATTGCCAAAGAAATATCTGAAAGTAATTTTTTTGAGATTGTCAGTCAATATAAAGATAATTCTGAGATAAATATTAACTTTGTTAGATGAAAAAGTATTTTATATTTATTCCTAACTTACTTACCATTATAAGAATAGCTCTAGTCTATCCAATATTAAATAATATTTATTTAGGAAATTTTGAAATAAGCATTATTTACTTTATTGTTGCTTCAGTTACTGATGGATTGGATGGCTTTATTGCAAGAAAAATGAATTGGCAAACTGAGCTTGGTACTCTTTTAGATCCAGTTGCAGATAAAATTCTTTTGTCAGGATCTATCTTTATATTATGGCTTAATCAATTTATTCCATTTTATATTTTTGTNATTTTNTTTAGCAGAGATGTTGCTATCCTTTTAGGTGCAGCAATTCGAATGACAATTATTGAATCTGATACTCCTACACCAAACTTTCTTGGCAAGTTAACAACNACTTTACAAATAATCTATATTGCAATTATTTTCCTTAAAGAAATTCTCGACATAGATTTTGCATTATTTGCTCTAGATTTATTTATAATTTTTGTAACTNTACTTAGTTTAGTTGTATANACATATAATTGGATTAANGATCTNAGGACTTATCACAATGANTAAGCCGCAACAATTAACATTTCCNTGGAGCAAACANAATAAATTCACATTTGATGACTTTTTCTTTGATTCACCNAATGAAGAAGTTAAATTAGCTTTNAAAAATAATGANGACNTTTTTTTGTATGGAGCTAAAGACTCTGGAAAGTCATTCTTACTTCAATCTACATGTAATTATTATGCATCTGATNATAAATCTTCAGTTTACATACCAATTTCTGAAGCAATTAAGCATGAAACTGGTATTATAGATTCATTAGAGGGTTTAGATCTTATATGCCTGGATGATATCGATTTAATTGCATCAAATAAAGATTGGGAAGTTGGAATTTTTAATCTCATAAATGATTGTCTTTCATCAAATTGTCGACTAATTTTTTCTTCAAGTAAAAATCCGTCATCAATAAATTTTGAGTTAGATGACTTAAGATCACGAATAAAAAGAATTGACCATATTGAACTTTATCCTATTAGTGATGCAAACTTACCAGAAGCAATAAAATTTGTTTCTCAACTAAGATCAATTAATTTGGGAGATAAAGAAATTAATTATCTTGTTACATATACAAAAAGAAATATGTCAGATCTCATTGAGATTATTGGTAAACTAGATCAGCTATCGATGGAGCTTAAAAGAAAAATAACAGTACCGTTAATAAAAGAAATTATTTAGTATCGAAATATTCACACTCAAAGCAAAAAGATACCATATCAACATCTTTCTCTTCGTTTATAAATCTATATTGGTTATTCATTAAATTTAATATTTTTTTTGACTTAGTGCCAAAGTTGAATTCAATATCAAGGTTATCAAGAAGTTCACTTATAAAAATTTCAAATGGATCTAATTCTTTGAAATATCTTACTACTTTGTAGTTATCAATTTCGGCCATTGCTGATGCAGATTCTATCGCATCATCTAGCTCTCCAATTTTATCAATTAAGCCTAATTGTAAGGCTTTTTTTCCAGACCATATTCTACCCTTAGCAATAGCATGAACCTCTTCATAGGGCATATTTCTATTAGCAGAGACTTTATTTACAAATTTATCGTATGTATCATCAACCGAAGCTTGTATTGCACTTGTAACGTTTTCAGGCATTTCAAATCTTGGATCCCAATTTGCTGCATCTGTTGAACTAACTCCATCAACTTGAATTCCTGCCCAGTCATATAAGTTTTCAATAGTTGTAAGCACACCATAAACTCCAATTGAACCAGTCAAAGTTTCCTCTTTGGCCCATATTTCATCAGATAATGTTGTTACCCATACTCCGCCTGANGCNGCAATATCTCCCATTGAGCTTACTATTGGTCTGTTAGTATCTTTAAATTCATTTAGTGCATTTGTAATTAATTCGCTTGGATAAACTCCGCCACCAGGACTATTTACTTGAAGAACAAGAGCTTTAACATCATCATCCTTTATTGCTTTTCTGATATTTTTAACAATTGTATCTGAGCCCGCAATACCATACATAGATTCACCAGTAGAAATAGCACCTTCAATGTTAATAACTGCAATTTTATTCTTGGAATCATTTTCTTCAGATTCAATAGTAGATAAATAGTCATATATTGATATTGAGTCAGGCAATTTATTTACGTCATTATCTTTATTTGGATATTCATCAAAGAACCAATGTCTTAATTCCTCAACTGTGAAAACCATATCCACTAATCCTTGATTAAGAGCAATTTGGGAAACTTCTGGCTCTTCTAGTGCCAATTCCCAAAAAGAGTCACCATAATTTTGAATTGTTCCAGTATTNAGATTTCTTCCACTTTCCATTAAATCTGTCATTTTTTTCCAAAGAGGGCTAGCAAACTCATTCCATTGGGTCTTATCCTCTTCAGACATGGTGTTTCTAGTGAAATTTTCTGGACCAGTTTTCCATTCTCCAGCGATAAATACATGTTGGTTTAGTTTAATATTTTCATAAAGATCTTTTACGTACTCTCTTTTTCTTGAAAAACCAAAGGAAGATACTTGACCATATTTATTCAATATAATTTCATTTGCTTGTGAACTTATTAAGAAAGCATTGTTTCCAAAATTTTGACCATAAGCTATTACTCTTTTGCCTTTGTCTTTAATATTTTTAACTGCATTGGCAATTTCAAATGCTGAAGCGTAATACATTCCAAGTTCAGATACGTTTATATAAATTGCAGCAAGGTTTTTATCATCAGCTGCATTTTCTAGAACCTTAATTAGATCTTCTAATTCATGTTGTTGTATATCAGTTGAACCAAGAATAAGAGCATCAAGAGATGTCGACGAGCTTGAAGAACTATCTACTACTACTCCAACTGGTTTAAACCATAAAACTTTATCTTTTGTTGAAATACTCTCTTCTTCAGAAAAAAATGAACCGATTCCACCTACCAGTGAGAACGTAATCACTATAAGGACAACAACGGTAAATAAGTTAATAATAATTTTTCTTGATAATGTTAAAAATTTATCTGCTTTTGACCATACTGATTGAACTTTGCTCATTAATAATTACTCCAAAAAAAGACTATGATGATATGTCATATATAGTTCTAAGTAAACGCATTTTAGTTCATATTATTTATAATTCTTGGTCCATACATGNCGCTAATAAACAGAGAGGATATTAGAAATAATTCTAGAATATCTAACCAGAATGGGGTTGTTCCAAAAACTCTCAATGAGCAGGATAGAAAGTATATGATCAACAAAAAACAAAACCATTGATAGGCTTTAATTATCAATTTGTTTATAAAGATGTAAAAAATTAATATTGGTAGTGCCCAAAAGATGTACATAAATATATCTATTCTTTGTTGAATAACATTGATAAATTTTGAAATAAACAAACATATAAATGTTAAATTTAAAAGTAGTTTGTAATTATTAATACTAATCATTAATTTTCATTACTAATTTGCCAAGCCTTGATCCAGTTTTTTTNGCAATATCATATTCGTCTTTTGTTAATTCATTTGAGGAATTAAAATTTTCAACATGAGAGGGGCCGTAAGGTGTTCCACCTGACTTTGTTTTATTCAGTTCATCAATAGAATAGGGTGTTCCAGCTACAACCATTCCATGATGTAACATGAAAGTAATTAAACTAAAAAGAGTTGTTTCTTGACCACCGTGCATAGAGCTTGTAGATGTAAATGCTATTCCAGGTTTATTCTCCAATGCATTTGTTGCCCACAAATCACCTGTAGAGTCCAAAAAGTACTTTAATGGAGATGAAATTGAACCAAACCTTGTTGGAGAACCCAAAGCAAGACCACTACAATTAATCAAGTCATCCTTGGTACAGTAGATTTCGCCTGATTCTGGAATATGGTCTTCAATTTGTTCAACGTTTGATGATATTTTTGGAACTGTTCTCAGGCGAACATCTAAACCAACATCCTCAATACCATCCGCAATAGCATGTGCTAAATTTTTAACTGATCCAGATGCAGAATAAAATAATACTAATAAAAAATTATTTTCCATGTTTACATTTAAAGTTTTAATTATATTATGTACGCGATGAAGTCTAAAATTATACATCTTTTCTGTTTGTTGCTTCTCTTTGCATGTCAAAAAAATGATATTGAAGTATTTAATGGATCAAATACTAATCTTACCAAGCTTGAAGGTAGCTGGGTTGTTATTAATTATTGGGCTGACTGGTGTGCGCCTTGCATAAAAGAAATTCCAGAACTTAATGAGTTTGCGCATGAAAATAAAGATATATTTGTATTCACTTTTAACTTTGATCAACTTGATCAAGAAGATTTAGCACCAATCGCAAAAAAATTTAATATAGAAGTTCCTTCGTTGGTGACTCATCCTCGAGATATTTGGGGTATTCAAACACCTCCAGCAGTTCCAGCTACTTTTTTCATAAATCCTAATGGCGAATTATCACTCTCATTATTTAGACCTCAAACAAAAGATGCGCTCAACGACATCTTATTGGATTTAAAGCAGGCTTTCTAAAAAGTTTTCTTGAATAATTGATTCTGGATTGATCCTTACTTTATTTAAATACACTGTCCAATGTAAATGGGGTCCTGTAACTCTTCCAGTTGATCCAACTTCTCCAATTTTTTGCCCCTTTTCAATTAATTCATTTTCATCAACAAGGACTGATGATAAATGACTGTATGAACTTATTAGACCAAATCCATGGTCTATTATTATGTAATTTCCTGCATAAAAGAAATCACCAACTAAAATTACTTTACCTTTTGAAGGAGATACAATTTTTGTTCCCTCAGCAGCAGCAATATCCAAAGACAGATGAGGAGATCTAGGTTGATCATTGATATATCTCTTTTTACCATATCTGCTTGAGATAATACCCTCAACAGGATTAATAAAATTTAAATCAGGCACTAAAAATTTTGAATAGTTATTGAGTGCTTTTTGTATAATTTTAGATTCTTTAAAAGCCCTATCAGAATCTTCTTTACTTAGATTGACCATAGAAATGTTTTCAATAGTAATTCTAGATTCACCAAAATCTTTTTGATTAATATTTATTTTTTCACCATCTACATTTATTGAATCATTTTGTTTTTCAAATGGCAGTGGTATCAATTTATANAGAGATTCACCAATTTCGACTGTTAAGTATTTATCAAGATCATTACTTGAAGCTTTTATAGCAATTATTTCGCCAGGATCACCAAATCTTTCCGCATTAATGAAAAGAGAAATTAAACATATAGAACAAAGAGAAGAATTTTTAAGCTTATTTCTCATTTTTTATTACTTCAACATCAAGTGAGCCTTTATTTAATCTTGTTTTCAAAATCTCTCCTTTGCTAACATCTGAAAAAGACTTTATTGCCTCACCTTTTTTATTAGTAACGATCGCATATCCTCTATCTAATATTGATAGTGGGCTGAGTATTTCTATATTTTTAAGCAATTTATCAACTAAATTTTTATTTAGCATTATCTTTTCATTGATATTTCTATGAAGTCTTTCGTTAACTTGAATTAATTTATTTTTAATAAGATCTAATTTTCTNATTGGATTGTTAAAACTAATCTGAGAATTAATTTTTTCAATTTGATTCTTTTTATCATTGATGATTGATTTTTGTTGTTTTTGTATTCTCAGATCTAGATTGTCTAAATATTGATTTTTCTCTCTTAATAGCGACAAAGGATCTTTTAACCTTGATCGATTAAAATCTAGATTTCGTTTTAAGTCTTCAATAAAAGTTCTTATATTTTTATTTATCTTTGATTTAAATTCGTCTAGCTTGTCTAGAAGTTTAAAATTAAATTCAGTTACAAGCTCTGCTGATGCTGTGGGAGTAGGAACTCGTATATCGCAAACAAAATCACAAATAGTAAAATCAATTTCATGACCAACTCCAGATATGGTTGGAATTGGATATGAAAAAATTTCTCGAGCTAAATCCTCATTATTAAAGCACCAAAGATCTTCTATTGAACCTCCACCTCTAGCAAGAATGACAACATCAATTTTGTTATTAGGATTTTTCTCGTTGTGCAAAATTATTCTATTCAGTGCATTGATTATGCTGACGTGGGCATTGTCGCCCTGAACTACGGCATCACTTAATGAAATTTTAGAGTTTGGTGCTCTTCTTTTAACAGTTGAAATAATATCTTGAAATGCAGCAGTCGATGAAGAGGTTACAATCCCAATGTGATTAGGTGATTGAGGTATATCTACTTTATTATNTAAACTAAATAATCCCTCNNTTTCTAATTTATTCTTTAGCTTTTCAAATTGNTGCATTAGNTTTCCTGCACCTGCAGGCTCAATAGTTTTTACTATNAATTGATAGTCACCTCGCGGAGCATAAATACTTACTTGACCCTTGAGCACACACTGATCTCCGTTTTCAGGTGAAAAATTTAATTTCATGTTTTGATTTTTGAACATTGCACATCTTATTGCACCTTCCTCATCCTTTAATGTGAAGTAGATATGCCCTGAACTAGGTCTTGAAAGGTTTGATATTTCACCAACAACGGATACATTGTTGAAGTTATTTTCTAATAAATATTTTGCAGATTTATTTAGTTCGCCTACTGAGATAATTTCATCATTCTGCACTACAATGTTACTAGTCATATTGAAAGTATAACTTTATGAAAACTAATTTTCAGCGAACAAATCACTTTCTTATNCTTACACTTGGAGCTGTACTAATTGGCTTTGCACCAATTTTTGTTAAGTGGAGCATGTTGTCTTCATCAGCAATTAGCTTTTATAGGATGTTGCTAGCTATACCTTTTTTATTCTTATTAAACTTAAGATTAAATAAAAAATTTAAGTTCACTGTAAATGATAGTAAAACAATTTTTTTTGCTGCATTAGCATCTTTAGCATTTACAACTGATTTAACTCTTTGGCATTACAGCATGAATATAACATCTGTATCCAATGCAACTATAATAGTTAATTCTTCTCCTGTATTTGTGGCCATACTTGGTTATATATTTTTTAGGGAAAAACTATCAAGGAGTTTTGTTGTATCTTTCCTAATTACTTATATTGGAATAATGGGGTTAATTTATTTTTCAAATAATTATGCTACTGGGAGAGTTGTTGGTGACATACTCTGTTTAATTGCGGCTTTTTTTTATGGAGTGTATTTATTAATAATTGCAAAATTAGGTAAAGAAAATTCCCTAAATATAATTTTTTACACAACATTATTTTGTTGTTTATTTTCAATAATCCCAATGCTTATTCAAGGTGGAAATATGATACCGTCTACTTCATTTGAATGGATAAACTTATTATTACTTGCAGTTTTATGTCAATTTGGAGGTCAATACTTAATTACTCATGGAATTGGAAAAATATCTGCCTCTGAAGGATCTGTAGGACTTTTAATGCAACCCATTACAGCAACTATTTTAGCTGCATTTATATTTGGAGAAATTTTAAATATTACACAAATAATATTTGTACTTGTTGCACTTTTTGGCATCTACTTAGCAAGAATCAATCTAACTGGAAATCAACAAAAACAAACCTAACAAATAATGTTATTTTTTTTCTAATAATAGTATTATTAGCACCCTTAATTGTTAATTAAGAAGGTTAGGGTGATTAGCTCAGTTTGGTAGAGCATCTCGTTTACACCGAGAGGGTCGGCAGTTCGAACCTGTCATCACCCACCATTNAGGTTGAACTTTTATTAATAACATATAAGATGCAACCTTTATGTGGTCCGGTAGTTAAACGGTTATAATTCCGCCCTGTCACGGCGGCGTTCGGGGTTCGATTCCCCGTCGGACCGCCACTGAATTTAATATGGATACTTTAATCATAAGTCTTTTAATACTTTGCTATTCCTTGGTACTTGGAATCATTTTTGCACAAGTGCTTCTTACAGCTCCAGTGGTATTTAAGGTATTGGATGATCAAAATGCATCTAAATTCTTGAGAAAAATTTTTCCTCGCTATTACCTGTTACTGTTCTTAATCACCTTACTTGCTTTATTAATATCTTATTTATTTTTTGAGATGTTCGATATTTATATTGCATTTGTAGCTGTTTTNTTCTCTTTCTTTGGATACATAATTATTCCTCTAACAAATAGTGCCAGAGATAGAGGTTGGGATAACCTTTTCAAATGGTTACATAATCTGAGTGTATTTAATACAGTGGTAATTATGGCCATAGCTATAGTACAAATCTTTAGAGCAACAACTCTTTAAGCCATGGAAAATTCTGAAAGTGTTGCAGTTCTCGGTGGAGGAAGTTTCGGGACGGTTCTAGCAAATTTAGCAGCATCAAATGGATATAATGTTTCGTTGTGGGTAAGAGATTCTGAACAAGCTTTAAGAATAAATTCNGAGGGAGCTAACACCACATATCATCCCGAATTAAAATTATCAAAAAATATAATTGCATCCGATAATTTAAAAGAAGTTTTAAATAATAAATCTATAATTTTTATTGCNACACCAAGTATTGTNTTCGAGCAAATTGTAATNAGAGTTTCTNATTANATAGATGAAAAACCATATTTAGTNTCATGTACAAAAGGTATTCTTGATGATCCATTTAGACCATTATCAGANATTATTTCATCAAAACTNAANAATACTATTGGTGTTTTGAGTGGCCCAAACCTAGCAAAAGAAATAGCGGATGAAAAAATAGCAGGTACAGTCATAGCAAGTCCAGATGAAAGTTTAATAAATATAGTTAAATCAGTTTTGTCTTCTGANACTTTTAAAATATATTCAAGNAAAGATATGCAAGGAGTTGAAATGGCTGGCGCACTAAAAAATATTTATGCAGTAATATGCGGAATGGCTGAATCACTAAAAGTTGGCGAAAATGCTATTGGACTAATACTTACTCGTAGCATGGCTGAGATGAGTCGGTTTGCTGTTGCAAAAGGTGCAAATCCAATAACATTTTTAGGTTTATCGGGAATGGGTGATTTAGTTGCAACATGCATGTCAACTTTATCAAGGAATTATCAACTTGGTTTTAATATTGGAACTGGTATGTCTTTATCAAAGGCAAAGGAAAGCGTTGGTCAAGTTGCTGAGGGAGTAAGGACTCTTGAGGTTGTTTTAAAAGAATCATCAAAACTGAATATTAAAATGCCACTAGTCGAATCTATGTATAATATAATNTACAATAATGCTTCACCAAACACACTAATTGATGATTTAATTAATAATCCGAATGAGGTTGATGTAGAATTTAATTACTAAGTATGGAAACTATTAACAAAGACGAAATTTTAAAATCAAGTAAGTGGATTAGATTCATTTTTATGGNTCTATANGCGTTTGCATTAAATTTTGTTTTACCAATATGTATTGGGCTTGCAGTTATTCAGTTTTTATTTGTTCTTTTTACATCAAAAGTAAATCCATCAATAGCTAATGTAAATTCTTATGTTATTGAGTTTTTTGAAGATTCTTTATCATTCTTATTGTTTCAAACTGAAGAAAAACCTTTTCCTTTTAAAAACAATTCAGAAGAAGAGATTGTAATTGAAGCGGAAGAAATAGAGGACTCATCCTCAAAACAAGAAACTGATTAATTAGACGCTGCTCTNTCAGCTGATTGAAGCGTTTGAAGNATCAACGTATTAATTGTCATTGGTCCTACTCCTCCAGGCACTGGAGTATATGCNCTTGCAATTTTTTCAATATTATCAAGATCAATATCTCCGCATTTTTCTGGATGGTAACCAGCATCGATAACAATTGCATCTTTTTTAATCCAATCAGATTTTATAAATTTAGGTATTCCAACAGCCCCAACTATTAAATCTGCATTTTTAATTATTAAATCTAGATTTCTAGTTCTTGAATGACATATTGTCACTGTAGCATTCATATTTAAAAGCATCATTGCCATTGGCTTGCCCAAAATTGGACTCCTACCAACAACGACAGCATTTAAGCCTTCTACTTTTATATTATGATGGTTAATTAATCTCATTATTCCAGCAGGTGTGCATGAGCCATAAGCATCAAGCCCCATCGACATGTTTCCAAAACCCAGGCAGGTCACTCCATCTACATCTTTATTAATATCTATTTCATTAAAACACAATCTTTCATTAATTTGAGATGGCACTGGATGTTGAAGCAAAATGCCATGAACATTCACATCATTATTTAAACTTCTAATTTTTTCTAAAAGTTCTTCNGTAGTTGTATCTTCAGATAATTCAACAGCTATAGATTCCATACCNACTCTCGCACAGGTATTTCTTTTCATTTTCACATAGGTTTCAGAAGCNGGATCANTACCNACAAGAATAGTTGCTAAAGTTGGNTTTATATTTTNTGATGANAATTCNTGAACCTTNTTCTTTATAGATTCTTCAGAAATTCTTGANAGCTCTTTACCATCTAATANTATTGCAGACATGATATTATTATCTCATTAATTGATATTTATGCCCATGAAGATTGCTTATTTATTATATTAACTTTAATATTTGCATCCTCGGGGTATAGCGCAGTCTGGTAGCGCACTCGCTTTGGGAGCGAGTGGTCGTAAGTTCGAATCTTACTACCCCGACCAAGCGCCTGTAGCTCAGCTGGATAGAGCAACTGCCTTCTAAGCAGTGGGTCAGGAGTTCGAATCTCTTCAGGCGCGCCATTTTTTTTGATATGTATAAAATTGCTACTTTATATAAATTTTCAAGGATTCAAAATCCATTAAAAACTCATAAAGACATTCGTTCAAATTTAAAAGAACTCAATATTAAAGGNACAATTCTTGTTGGTGAAGAGGGTCTNAATGGAACGATTTCTGCGACTAGTGAAAAAAAATTAAGTAAAGNAATTAAGTATTTACGAAGTATAGATGGCTTTGATGCCTTAGATGTAAAGTATTCTTTATCAGAAAAAAATCCATTTGTAAGAATGAAAGTTAAATTAAAAAAAGAAATTGTAACAATTGGAGATAATTCAATAGATCCAACAGAAGAGGTTGGTGAATATGTTGACCCAAATAACTGGAACAAATTAATTGATGATAAAAACACGATTTTAATTGATACAAGAAATAACTATGAATATTCAATAGGGACTTTTAAAAATTCTATAAATCCTCATACAAATAAATTTAGAGAGTTTCCAAAATGGATAAAAAGACAAAAGTTTTCCAATAAGGACAAAGAATCAAAAAATATAGCTATGTTTTGCACTGGTGGAATTAGATGTGAAAAAGCTTCTTCGTTGATGAAAAATCAAGGGTTTAAGAACGTTTACCATCTCAAAGGAGGAATATTGAAATATTTTGAATTAGTCCCTGAAGAGCAAAGCAAATGGCAGGGAGAGTGTTTTGTATTTGATGATAGAGTTTCTGTAAAACATGACTTATCTGAGGGAACATATGATATGTGTCATGGATGCAGAATGCCAATTACTGAAAAAGATAAAACTTCTAAAAAATATATCAAAGGTGTATCTTGTTCAAAGTGTTTTGATAAAACAACTGAAGAACAAAAATCAAGATACATGAGCAGACAAAAACAAGTAGACTTGGCAAAAAAAAGAAATCAGCGACATATTGGACCTAAAGAGGAGGTAATTAATTAATTACTATGGAATATCCAATTTTATATTCATTTATTAGATGTCCATATGCAATGAGAGCAAGAATGGCATTAAAACTTACAAATATTAAATGCGAAATAAGAGAAGTAAGGCTGAATAATAAGCCCAAGCAAAT